>OBVA01000807.1_pt1 | contig 12357 bp, 8 predicted proteins | sample 1495021 | NCBI WGS metagenome assembly OBVA01 (sample SAMEA2579965, study PRJEB22360) | human gut metagenome | biome: human gut; feature: human-associated habitat; material: faeces | place: Denmark | collected 2008/2010
TCGCAAATCAATTTTTGCCCGGTGGATCGGGTACCCGCTTGTATCCGATCACTAAAGGAGTTTCCAAGCAACTTCTACCTATTTATGATAAGCCGATGATTTTTTATCCGGTATCCGTGCTCATGCTGGCAGGGATACGGGAGATTCTTATTATATCGACCCCTCAGGATTTGCCGGGCTTTCGTCGTTTACTGGGCGATGGCTCCGATTATGGCGTTCGTTTTGAATATGCCGAGCAGCCTTCGCCGGACGGATTGGCGCAAGCTTTCATCATTGGAGAGCGCTTTATCGGTGATGACTCCGTTTGCTTGGTACTTGGCGATAATATCTTTTACGGACAGAGCTTTACCCGTATGTTAAAAGAGGCCGTTGACAAGGCGGAGAACGAACAAAAAGCGACCGTGTTCGGTTACTACGTAAACGATCCGGAACGCTATGGCGTGGCCGAGTTCGATGCGGATGGGAACGTCCTCAGTATCGAGGAGAAACCGAAGGAACCGAAATCGAATTACGCCGTGGTAGGATTGTATTTCTATCCGAACAAGGTGGTGGACGTGGCCAAGAATATCAAGCCTTCCGCCCGTGGAGAGCTGGAGATCACTACCGTGAACCAGTGGTTCTTGAAGGATGGGGAGTTGAAAGTGCAGCTATTGGGACGTGGATTCGCTTGGTTGGATACCGGGACTCACGACTCGTTGTCTGAGGCATCTACTTTCGTGGAGGTGATCGAGAAGAGACAGGGACTGAAGGTGGCTTGTCTGGAGGAGATCGCTTTCAAGCAAGGATGGATTGATGAGAAGCGACTTGAGCAAGTGGCTTTGCCGATGATTAAGAATCAGTACGGCCAGTATTTGATGAGGTTGATTAATAAGTAGAAGTAGTTCAGAATACGAGATATCGATGGAAAAAGACAGTAAAATATTTGTTGCCGGTCACCGGGGTTTGGTAGGCTCCGCCATTCTGAATAATTTGCGTAGCAAAGGGTATACGAACTTTCTGCTTCGTACGCATGCGGAACTGGATCTGACGGATCAAGCCGCTGTGAACGAGTTTTTTGCCGCTGAACGGCCGGACTATGTGTTCTTGTCGGCGGCGCACGTCGGCGGTATCATGGCGAACAGTCTGTACCGTGCCGATTTTATCTACAATAATTTGATGATCCAGAATAATGTCATTCATGCCTCTTGGAAAAACGATGTAAAGAAATTATTATTCTTGGGAAGCACCTGCATCTATCCCCGTGAGGCTCCGCAGCCGATGCCGGAGGATTGCTTGCTGACATCTCCCTTGGAATATTCCAACGAGCCTTATGCGATCGCCAAGATAGCGGGTATCAAGATGTGCGAGAGTTACAACCTGCAATACGGTACGAACTATATCGCCGTGATGCCTACTAACCTCTACGGGCCGAATGATAATTTCAATCTGGAGACCTCGCATGTGTTGCCAGCCATGATCCGTAAGATCCATCTGGCGAAATGCCTGCATACAGGAGATTGGGAGGCCTTGCGTAAGGATATGGACATTCGTCCGGTAGAGGGCGTGTCTGGGAAGGCCTCCGAGCCGGAGATACTCTCCGTATTGGATAAACAGGGTATCTGTCCGGGCGAGGTGGAGCTGTGGGGAACCGGCAAGCCGCTTCGTGAGTTTTTATGGAGCGAGGAGATGGCCGACGCTTCTGTTTATATCATGGAACACGTGGATTTCGAGGATGTCCGCCAGAAGGAGGGCGAGGTCCGGAATACACATATTAATATAGGTACGGGTATCGAGCTTTCGATCCGTGAGGTCGCCGAACTGATCCGGCGAGAGATCGGGTTCGAGGGCGAGTTGAGGTTTAACTCGTCCAAGCCGGACGGTACGCTTCGTAAGCTGACGGATGTAAGCAAGTTGCATGCCTTGGGTTGGCGCCATACGATCGAGATCGAGGAGGGCGTGAAGCGACTCTATGAATGGTACTTGGGAATTGAAAAATGAGAATTGAAAATTGAAAATTAGAGAAATGGGCAAAGTAGCGTTAATAACGGGTATTACGGGACAGGATGGGGCTTATCTTACTGAGTTCTTGATTAAGAAAGGATATACGGTACATGGTATCAAGCGTCGTTCTTCCATGTTCAATACGGACCGTATCGATCATTTGTATCAAGACCCGCATGTGGAAAACCGTAATTTGATTCTGCATTATGGCGATTTAACGGATAGTTTGAATCTTACACGTATCGTTGGCGAGGGTCAACCGGATGAGATCTATAATCTGGCCGCCATGAGCCATGTAAAAGTAAGTTTCGACACTCCCGAATATACGGCGAATGCGGATGGTTTGGGCGTATTGCGTATCCTAGAGGCGGTCCGCTTGCTGAACTTGATCCCGAAGACACGTATTTATCAGGCATCTACATCTGAGTTGTATGGCTTGGTGCAAGAGGTGCCGCAGAGGGAGACTACTCCTTTCTATCCGAGAAGCCCTTATGCCGTAGCGAAACTATACGGTTACTGGATTACGGTGAATTACAGGGAAGCCTATCATATGCACGCTTCCAATGGCATCTTGTTTAATCACGAGTCTCCATTAAGGGGAGAAACATTCGTGACCCGTAAGGTAACCCGGGCGGTTTCACGTATCGTTTTGGGTATGCAAAAAAAGGTTTATATGGGTAATCTTTCCTCCAAACGGGATTGGGGACACGCAAAAGATTACGTGCGTGCCATGTACGCTATTTTGCAACAAGATGAACCCTCGGATTATGTCATAGCTACCGGGATTACTACCACGATTCGGGACTTTATCCGTATGGCTTTTGAGGAAATTGGCGTGGGAATCCGCTTTAAAGGAGAAGGGATAGACGAGGTCGCTATCTTAGAGTCGATAGACGAGGGATTGTTCGTCAAGAAGGTTGGTGATGCCTATCTGGAAAACTTTAAGAAACGTGTGGGTGAGGAAGTTGTAGGAGTAGATCCGCAGTATTTCCGCCCTACGGAAGTAGAGTTGCTGATCGGTGACGCTACGAAGGCACGTACTCGTTTAGGGTGGGAACCGGAGTATTCATTAGCGGCTTTAATTGAGGATATGATGAAGAACGATATAAAACTAATGAAGAAGGAGTCTTATCTGAAAGAGGGGGGCTATAAAATTTTGAACTATTTCGAGTGAGTTCGAAACAATTTGAAGATTTTATTTGTTGTAATTACAAAAAGAGTTAATTTTGTGCCAATTTTAAGATATTAGGTAATTGATTGTTTAATTAAAATGTTGAAAATATGAAGACTAAGGTTTTACTTTTAGCTTTGTTATCAGGTTTTGTATTCTCTGTGGCAGCACAGGAATATCAACCGCAGGTGGGGTTCAGCAATGAGGCTGGTTATAAGACTAATTTCAAGAAGAATAAAGCTCGCGACAATTGGTTTATTTCAATTGCGGGTGGAGCCAGCGTATTGTTAGGAGACCAAAATGGAGAGGCTGATTTCAAGAATCGTTTAAACTTCGCTCCACAAGTATCTTTTGGTAAGTGGTTTAATCCGTATTTAGGATTCCGTACCCAGTTAAATGGTGGTATTATCCACGGTTTTGAAGGTGATGGCGCACAGTTTATGCAACATAATAAATATGTAGCCGCTCACGTAGATTTGTTGTGGGATGTTACTAACTTCTGGGCTCCTTACAGAGAATCTAAAGTGTTCCGCTTGATTCCTTGGGTCGGTTTTGGTTATGCGCAGCGTTTCAAGACTACAGAGTCTTATGATCGTCCAAGAACGGAGTCTCCTACGTTGAACGCTGGTATCTTAACCGCTTTCCGTTTGAGCAAACGTGTTGATTTGAATGTTGAGATCCAAGGTTCTTTGTTGAACGAGCAGTTTAACCGTGTCGAGATGAATCACCTGACAGATGGTATCGTTCAGTTGAGCGCTGGTTTGACATTCAAATTGGGTAAGACAGACTTCGAGGTATTGGAGCCGATGGATTACGCTTTGTTGAACGACTTGAACGGCCAGATCAACTCTTTGCGTGCTGCTAACGATGAGTTGAGCAAACGTCCGGTTTCTTGCCCTGAGTGCCAAGAGACAGTTACTGAAGTTGTAAATAACTACGTTGACAATGTGGTTTATTTCCGCATCAACAGCGCTAAGATCGACAAGAACCAGCAGATCAATATCTATAACACAGCTGAGTTCATGAAGAACAACAACGCTCCGATCAAGGTAGTTGGTTACGCTGACAAGAAGACGGGTACTTCTGATTATAACATGGGTCTTTCTGAGAAACGTGCTAGAGCGGTCGCTAAGGAACTTATCGATAAATACGGTATCTCTTCTAGCCAGATCACTATCGAGTGGAGAGGTTCGGACGAACAACCTTATGGCGAAAATAGCTGGAACCGTGTAGTAATTATGAGCGCTAATAATTAATTTACGAATTAATACTTTAAAAAGGCCGTACTTCTAAGTGCGGCCTTTTTTTTGCGCCGAAAAATACTTACTTTTGTGAGAATTTATCGAATTGCTATGATATTGAACAAAAAACATGGTTATTTAATCCAATGGCTGATTGGTGTAGGAGATTTGATCGTATTGAATCTCTTGTTTATGGCCGTTTTTCATCTGCTTGGCCCGAAATACACGGAAGCGATATCCTATAATTTGGAAACCCCGTTTTTGTTATTGAATTTCTGTTATTTCTTCTCTTTATATTTTATCCCGATTCAATTGCATCAGGCGGTCGTGTTTATCGACAAGATTGTGCAACGGGCGTTCGGATTGGTTACCGTACTTATCTTTTTATTCGCTACTTGCTTGATCTTCTTGAATGTAGGGGATATTCTGGCTACCTTCCTCTTGGTCTATTACGGGGTTTCTATCATCTTGTTTTCGCTTTGGCGGGTTTTTGTGCGCTTATCCTTAAAGTTTTATAGGCGAAAAGGCTATAACTTTAAGAAGGTGGTGATTGTGGGTGCGGGAAAGAATGGTATGGAGCTTTACCAAGTTATGAAAGATGATTTGAGCTATGGGTTTAGTGTAAAGGGGTTCTTTGATGACAATGACTCGTTGAAAGACGTTTTACCTAATTATTTGGGTAAGACGAGTGAGGTGGAAGCGTATGTGCTGGAGCATGATATCGATGAGATTTATTGTACCTTGCCGGGTACGAACAACGGAAAGATCGTACGGCTTCTGAATTTCGCCGAGAAGAAGATGGTGCGTTTCTATATCGTGCCCGAGTTTTACCGGGATGTAAAGAAGAGTATGGTGATGGAGGTGATGGAATCGATCCCATTGCTGACGGTCCGCCGGGAGCCTTTGCAATCCGCCTATAACCGGTTCTTGAAACGGACGTTCGATATATTTTTCTCTTTGGTGATTTTGCTCACGATTTATCCGATCCTGTACATCGTGGTCGGTATAATGATCAAGTTAAGCTCACCCGGCCCGATCTTGTTTAAGCAGAAACGTACGGGATTGTATGGGCATGACTTCGAATGTTTCAAATTTCGTACGATGAAGGTGAATGCGCAGGCTGATACCTTGCAGGCCGTTAAGAACGATCCTCGGAAGACCCGGATCGGCGATTTCTTGCGCCGGACGAATCTGGATGAGTTCCCTCAGTTCGTGAACGTCTTGCTGGGCGATATGTCCGTGGTAGGCCCTCGTCCGCATATGTTGAAGCATACCGAGCAGTACTCGGCGTTGATCGATAAGTATATGGTGCGGCATTTGGTGAAACCGGGAGTAACGGGGTGGGCGCAAGTCACCGGTTACCGGGGTGAGACCAAGACGCTGGAGCAGATGGAAGGACGTGTGAAGAGAGATGTGTGGTATATAGAGAATTGGACGTTTTTCCTTGATTTAAAGATTATTGTGGTTACGGTACTGAATATGTTCAAGGGAGAGAAGAATGCGTATTAATCCGATTTGTTGCACACTTTTTGCGGATTTGTGTAATCTGTATTTATATTTATGCTATATTCGCGCTCGATGGGAAGAATAATTGCAATAGATTACGGCCGGAAACGTACGGGGATAGCCGCTACGGATATTTTACAAATGATCGCTAACGGCGTGGCGACAGTCCCAAGTGGAGAGGTTGTGAAATACCTGTCGGATTACATATCGCGGGAACCGGTGGATTTATTTGTGGTCGGGCTTCCGAAGCAAATGAACAATGAGCCTTCTGAGAACATGAAGTATGTGGAGGCGTTCGTGACCCATCTGAAAAGGACGATACCAAGTATCCCGGTAACTTATTACGACGAGCGGTTCACGTCGGTCTTAGCTCATAAGGCCATGTTGGAAGGCGGTTTAAAGAAGAAGAAACGGCAAGATAAAGGATTGGTCGATGAGATTAGCGCCGTTATTATTTTGCAAGCTTATTTAGAAAGTAAAAAATATCAGTTATAACTTATGATTTTACCCGTATTTTTATATGGTCAGCCCGTACTAAGAAAAGAGGCTGAGGATGTACCTAAAGATTATCCCGACTTGAAACAGTTGGTTGCCAATATGTTTGAAACGATGTATAATGCCGATGGGGTAGGACTTGCCGCTCCTCAGGTGGGCTTGTCTATCCGTTTGGTGGTTATAGACGGTGATGTGATGGGAGATGACTTCCCTGAATGCAAGGGTTTCAAGCGTGCGTTGATTAATCCCGAGTTCTTGGAACGTAGCGAGGAGGAAATAGCTATGGAGGAAGGCTGCTTGAGCCTGCCGGGTATACACGAGAAAGTGTCTCGCTCGAAAACGGTTCGTGTGAGATATTGGGATGAGAATTGGGAGGAGCACGAGGAAGTGGTGGAAGGTTTCGCCGCCCGTATTGTGCAGCATGAGTGCGAGCATCTGACGGGGCATGTCTTTATCGACAATGTCTCCGCTATTCGCCGTCAATTGAACAAAGGCAAATTAAATAGTATTATTAAAGGGACGGTTCGTTGCTCTTACCGGGCAAAAGCCGTTGGTAAATAATAAATCTATAAATAATCAATATGACAGATTTAAGTAAAAACATTGAGGTCCTCAGGGAAAAGAAAGCCGTTATCGAGATGGGCGGTGGTGAGGCTGCTATCGAAAAGCAGGTGGCGATGGGTAAGCTTACTGCCCGGGAGCGTATCTTGGCTTTGTTGGATAAGAACTCTTTCCATGAGTATGACATGTTCGTGAAACACGATGGCCGTGATTTCGGTATGGAGAAGAAGGTTCTGCCGGGTGATGGTGTGGTTACCGGTACGGGTACGATCTTTGGTGCCCCGGGTTGCATCTATGCGCAGGACTTTACGGTTGCCGGTGGTTCGTTAGGTTTGCAGCATGCTCGTAAGATCACCAAGATCATGGATCATGCGTTGAAGATGAAATGCCCGATCATCGGAATCAATGACTCGGGTGGCGCGCGTATCCAAGAAGGTGTTGGTGCTTTGGCTGGTTATGGTGAAATATTCTATCGCAATACGATCGCCTCGGGCGTGATCCCTCAGATTTCCTTGATCCTCGGTCCTTGTGCCGGTGGTGCCGTTTATTCTCCGGCGTTGACGGACTTCGTGTTTGTGGTTGAGAACATCTCTAAGATGTTTATCACGGGACCGAACGTTATCAAGACCGTGCTGGGTGAGGATATCTCTATGGAAGACCTTGGTGGCGCACGTGTTCATGCGGAGACTACAGGTAACGCTCATTTCTATGCCTTGAGCGAGCAAGAATGTTTCGATCAGGTGAAACGTTTGGTTAGCTTCATCCCTTGGAATAATCAGGAGCGTGCGAAAGTGGTTGAGCCGAAAGAGCCGTCCGCTATGCTGAATATCGAGCAAGTAGTTCCGGCGGACCCGAAACAACCGTATGATGTGCGAGACGTTATCAGATGTATCGTCGATGACTCGGACTTCTTGGAGATTCAAGAGTTGTGGGCCGCTAATATTGTGATCGGTTTTGGTCGTATGGCAGGAGAAACGGTAGGTTTCGTTGCCAATCAACCGATGGTTTTGGCCGGCGTGCTTGATTGTGATAGCGCTGACAAGGCCGCTCGTTTCATCCGTTTCTGCGACTCATTCAATATTCCTATCATCACGTTGGAGGATATGCCGGGTTATCTGCCGGGCGTAGATCAAGAGCATGCGGGTGTGATTCGTCATGGGGCTAAGGTTCTGTATGCGTATTCGGAAGCTACTGTTCCTAAGATCACGGTTATCTTGCGCAAGGCGTACGGTGGAGGTTATATAGCTATGAACTCCCGTCACTTGGGCGCTGACTTCATGTTCGCTTGGCCGAGTGCGGAGATCGCTGTTATGGGTCCGGAAGGCGCAGCTAACATCATATTCCGCAAGGAGATCATGGAGGCGGAAGATCAGAACGCTATGCGTCAGGAGAAGGTGAAAGAATATATCGAGAACCCGTACGTGGCGGCTTCCAAGGGATTTATCGACTCTGTGATCGAACCGAAAGAAACCCGTTCATTATTGCTACACGCACTGAAGCTTTCCATTCTAAAAGAGGAATACAGACCGGCCAAGAAGCATGGTTTGCCTCCGTTCTAAATTGATGAGAGTATGGAAAAGAAACACCAGCAAGAAGAATATGTAGACTTTGTGGTGACGGCACGTAAATATAAGACGTTGCTGACAGCGAAGTATAAGAACCGACCGATGTGGCATAAGCCGTCGGCTGGTGACGTGGTTTCTCATCTTCCCGGAACGATTATCAAGATTATGGTAGAGGAAGGACAGGCTGTGGAGGCCGGGCAACTTCTGCTAATCCATGAGGCGATGAAAATGCAGAACCGGGTGGTCGCTCCCATATCGGGAGTCGTTGTCGAGCTCAATGTAAAAGAAGGTGATAAGATAACGAAGAATCATTTAATGGTAAAAATAGAGTCTAAGTAAGATAATTTACTTATTTTTGCCTCTCAATCATTTTTAATAGGATGAAGAAGGCAACACTCTTTTTGATATTACAGATATTTACGATTTCGCTTTTTGCGCAGATTAATACGGACCGTGTATTGGCCATTGGTAGGAACGCCCTTTATTTTGAGGATTATGTTCTTTCCATTCAGTACTTCAATCAAATCCAAACCTTGGCTGGCGGAACCCTATTTCTATCGTGCGGTGGCGAAGATAAATCTGGACGATTTTAAGGGGGCCGAGGAAGACTGTACTTTATGTCTTCAGCGGAACCCTTTTTTAACGCAAGCGTATTACGCTCGCGGCATCGCCCGTCAAAGTCAGGAGAAATACGACGAGGCGATCGACGATTACCAGAAAGGACTTGAGTTCAAACCCGAGGACCGGCAGATGCTGGTGAATATGGCGGTGGCTTTTATCCAGAAAAAAGACTACAACGGGGCGGAGAAGACATTCGATGATTTAATGACCGCCCATCCGAAATATTCCATGAATTATATGACACGGGGCGCTATGTATCTGGAGAAAGGGGATACGTTGAAAGCCTTGGCCGATTATAATAAGGCGATCGAGATGGATCCTTATTATGCGCCGGCGTATGGCAATCGTGCGATCCTTCATTATCAAATGGATGATTACAAGGACGCTTTGGCCGATTTGAACGAGGCTCTACGTCTGGATACCCGTGAGAGCGGATATTATATTAACCGGGGGCTAGTTCGTTATCAGATGAATGACTTGAGAGGTGCGATGGCCGATTACGATCAGGTGATCAGCATGGATAGCCGGAACTTGATCGCACGGTTTAACCGAGGTTTGCTTCGGTTCCAAGTCGGGGATAATAACCGGGCTATCGAGGACTTCGATGTCGTTATCCAGCAAGAGCCAGATAACTATATGGCTTATTACAACCGTGCGTTGCTCCGTTTCGAGACGGGCGACTACCGGGGGGCCGTGCAGGATTACGACGTGGTCTTGAAGCAATATCCTACTTTCCTGCCAGGCTTTGTGAGCCGTTCGGAAGCAAAGCGTAAGCTGGGGGATAACGTGGGGGCAGATCGTGATTATTGGGCAGCCATAAAGATGGAGGAGCAGGCCAAGAACGGACAGCTCCCGAAGACATCGTCTTCTGGCTCCAATACAGCGGTGAACGGAGATGCCAAGACGGACGATTCGGAGGAGAATACTCGTGAGCAATCCGATAAGAATATCAATAAGTTCAACCGCTTGGTGGTATACGATAAGGAGCAGGAGCGTAAAAGTAAATACCAAAGTGAGGTCCGTGGGCGTGTACAAGACCGGAATGTCCATGTGGATCTGGAACCCCAGTTTGTCTTGACCTATTACGAGAAGGCGGATCCCGTAAAGAAACTTGTTTATTACGACAAGATGGTGGAGGATTACAATGGCCAGATGGTCTTGAAGCGTAAATTGCGTATCACGAACGAGGAGGCCGCTTTGACTGAGGACCAAATCGCCGTGCATTTCGCCTCCATCGACGAGTATTCGGCGGAGATCGAGCGTGATCCGAACAACGCTAACGCTTATTTTGGCCGTGCGATGGACTTCATGTTGGTGCAGGATTTCTCGGAGGCGATCAAGAATTTCTCGGAAGCGATCGAGCGAGACCCGTCGTTCACGATGGCTTATTTCAATCGTGCCGTGGAACGTTATAAGCAATTGATGTACACCCAATCCCAGCAGGCTAGCAAGGATACGTACGACTTGAGTGGCTCGGGAATGAACTTGAATATTGGTAAGTCCGCACAGTCGCAGGTAAACGCCAACACCTCGGTGGACCTCCGTAGCGCTATGCTGAAGGATAATAAGCGAGCCTATGAGCATGAGCAGATCATGAGGGATTACGATATGGTGATCAAGCTGAACCCGGGTTTTGTGTACGCTTACTTTAACCGTGCGAATCTGCGTTGCGCCCAGCGTGATTTCCGTGCCGCTATCGTTGATTACAACGAGGCGATCGAGCGGGACCCTGAATTTGCCGAGGCTTACTACAACCGTGGGTTAGCCCGTCTGTCGCAAGGTGACGTGAACCGGGGCATCGCCGACTTGAGCAAGGCAGGGGAATTGGGTATCTACAACGCCTATAGTATCATCAAGCGAATGACAAGCCGGTGATAACGCAAATTATTCGAGTTAAATGTTTCGCTGATAGAAAAGAAATATTAACTTTGTGGGCTGAATATAAAGAATTTTAGAGAATAGAATATGATAAAGATTACATTTCCGGACAATTCCGTAAGAGAATATGCAAAGGGAACGACTGCTATGCAGATAGCGGAAAGCATTAGTTCTCGTTTGGCACAGGAAGTCCTAGCCGCAAGCGTGAATGGGGAGGTTTGGGACTTAAGCCGTCCTATCAACGACGACGCTACGGTGAAACTTTTGAAGTGGGAAGACGAGGAAGGTAAACATGCGTTCTGGCATTCCAGCGCTCACCTTATGGCAGAGGCTTTGCAGGAATTATATCCGGGTATTAAATTCGGTATCGGTCCGGCGATCGAGAACGGTTTCTATTATGACGTGGATCCGGGTGAGGCCGTGATCAAAGAGGGTGATTTCGCTGCTATCGAGGCTAAGATGCTTGAGCTGGTAGCCAAGAAAGAAGAGATCAAACGTCAGGACATTACCAAGGCGGATGCCATGAAGATGTTCGGCGATAGAGGTGAAGAGTATAAAACAGAGCTTATCAGTGAGTTGGAAGACGGTACGATCACTACCTATACGCAGGGTTCTTTTACGGACTTGTGTAGAGGACCGCACTTACCGAATACCTCTTATCTGAAAGCTGTCAAGATATTGAGCGTAGCCGGCGCTTATTGGCGTGGCGATGAGAAACGCAAGCAATTGGTTCGTTTGTATGGTATCACTTTCCCGAAAAAGAAGATGTTGGATGAGTATCTGACATTGTTGGAGGAGGCCAAGAAACGTGACCACCGTAAGATCGGTAAGGAGATGGACTTGTTCATGTTCTCCGATACGGTAGGTAAGGGCTTACCGATGTGGTTGCCGAAAGGTACCGCCTTGCGTTTGCGTCTGCAAGAGTTCTTGCGTCGTATCCAAGCTCGTTATAATTATCAAGAGGTAATGTGTCCGCCGATCGGTAATAAATTATTGTATATTACCTCCGGCCACTACGCTAAATACGGAAAGGATTCTTTCCAACCGATCCATACACCTGAGGAGGGTGAGGAATACTTCTTGAAACCGATGAACTGTCCTCATCACTGTATGATCTATAAAAACTCTCCTCGTTCGTATAAGGACCTGCCGTTGCGTCTCGCTGAGTTCGGTACGGTTTGCCGGTATGAGCAGAGCGGAGAGTTGCACGGATTGACCCGTGTACGTAGCTTTACGCAGGATGATGCTCATATCTTCTGCCGCCCCGATCAGGTAAAGCAGGAATTCTTGAACGTAATGGACATCATCTCGATCGTATTCAAGACGATGAATTTCGAGA
>OBVA01000813.1_pt1 | contig 12321 bp, 7 predicted proteins | sample 1495021 | NCBI WGS metagenome assembly OBVA01 (sample SAMEA2579965, study PRJEB22360) | human gut metagenome | biome: human gut; feature: human-associated habitat; material: faeces | place: Denmark | collected 2008/2010
CTGAAGCTGAATAAACTAGTCAGAATGTCTTGACTTCATATAGCTGGTCTCCTTGAGTTTGTCACCGCCCCAGTCAGAGAGGTTGAAGGGCGGGTTGGCGAGGATGAAGTCGAACTTCTCCGTGCGGTGCAGGTCGTTGAAGAACGTGTCGGCGTTCTGCTTGCCCAGGTCCGCATCGATGCCCCTGATGGCAAGGTTCATGGTCGCCATCTTCCACGTGGTGGGGTTGCCCTCCTGGCCGTAGATCGACAGGTCGTCGATGTTGCCCTGGTGGCGCTTCACGAATTCCGCCGACTGAACGAACATGCCGCCCGAGCCGCAGCAGGGATCGTAGACGCGACCATGGTAGGGCTCGATGACCTCGACGAGCGTCCTGACAACGCAGGCGGGCGTGTAGAACTCGCCCGCATTCTTGCCCTCTGCCTCCGCGAACTTGGAGAGGCAGTACTCGTAGGTGCGTCCCAGGATGTCGCGCGTGTCGCCCTTCTCTGCCATCTGCACGTTGGTGAAGAGGTCCACGACCTCGCCCAGGCGGCGCTTGTCCAGCTCCTGGCGGGCGAAGTTCTTGGGGAGGATGTTCTTGAGCTTGTCGTTCTCCGCCTCGATCTGGCGCATGGCCTCGTCGATGACCTTGCCCACCTCGGGGGTGTGCGCGGCGGCGGCGATGGTCTTCCAGCGGGCGCTTTCCGGCACGAAGAAGATGTTCTCAGCCGTATACTCGTCGCGATCCTCCACGAAGCCCTCTCCCTCGTCGACAAGCTCCTGGTGGCGCTGGTCGAACTTGTCGGAGATGTACTTGAGGAAGATGAGACCGAGCACGACGTTCTTGTACTCGGAGGCATCGATATTGCCGCGCAGCTTGTCGGCAGCGCTCCAGATCTGCTGCTCGAAGCCGATCTCGGCGGTGTTATCCTTCTTCTTGCGTGCCATACGCAGCTCCTATTCGTAGATCTTCGTGTCGGCCCAGAGCTCGCACTGCTCCATGACCGTCTCCATGGCGTCGTCGACGCCCTCGGGCGGGTACTTGTACTTGCGCAGGAGGCGCTTGATCGCGCGGCGCATGCCCGCACGGGCGCTCTCCTTCTTCTGCCAGTCTATCGTGGCGCTCCTCTGCAGGGTCTCGGTGAGCTCCCGTGTGATGGACACGAGCTGGTCGTTGTCGTAGAAGTCCTTAACCGCCTCGGGCTTGGTTATGGCGTCGTAGAAGGCCATCTCCTCGTCGTTCAGTCCGAGCTCCTCGGCGTCGGTCCTGTCCCTCATCATGTCCTTGGCCATCTTGACGAGCTCCTCGATGACTTCGGCGTTGGTGAGCATGCCGTTGAGGTAGGAGTTGAGCGTGCCCTGGAGCATGTCGCTGAACTTCTGGGCCTTGACCACGCTCGTGCGCTGGTAAGCCCGCACGCGCTCCTTGATGAGGCGCTTCAGGCTTTCGACGGCGACGTTCTTCTCCTTCATGTTGGCGACCTCGGCGAGGAACGTCTCGTCGAAGAGGGAGATCTCGACGTCCTGGTTGTCGAAGAGGTTGAGAACCCCGTCCGCATGGACGGTCTGCTGCAGGATCTCGGTCACCTGCTTGTTGAACTCCGCGTAGGTCATGCCTCCAGAACCACCGGACTTGCGCCCCGTGAGCCTCAGCACCTGGACGCGCAGGACCGAGAGGTACGCCGCCTCGTGCTGGTCCTCGTGCGAGACCAGGCTCTTGCACAGGCTGAGGGCCTGGTTCATGAGTTGGCACTGCTTGAGGAACTCCTCTGCGTCGTCCTGCCGCTTGGGCTCGAGCAGCCAGTCGACGCCCTCCGCGATGGCGCTCGCGAGCTCGGCCTTCTTTTCTGTGAAGATGAGCTTGCGGTAGTCGAAGCCGTACATGAGGTCGCGGCACACGTCGAGCTTCTCCAGGAACTTGGGGTATGCCGTCGCGGCGACGTCCATGTTGCCGTAGTTTGACTGGTCGCGGTTGGTGTAGTCCTTCATGGCCTGTTTGAGGGCGCGGGCGATGCCGATGTAGTCGACGACCAGGCCGCCCTCCTTGCCCCGGCAGACGCGGTTCACGCGAGCTATGGCCTGCATGAGGTTGTAGCCCTTCATGGGCTTGAAGACGTACATGGTGGACAGACTCGGCACATCGAAGCCGGTGAGCCACATGTCCACGACGATGGCGATCTTGAGCGGGTCGTCATCGTTCTTGAAGCGTTGCTCCATGTCCTTCTTGTGCTTGGAACCGCCGCAGACCTCGAACCACTCCTCGGGGTCCTGGTTGGACATCGTCATCACGACGCCGACCTTGTCCTTCCAGCCGGGCCGCAGCTCCATGATTCGCTTGTAGATCTTCATCGCGATGGGGCGGCTGTACGCCACGATGAGCGCCTTGCCTGCCAGCACGTCGGCGCGGTTCTCCTCATAGTGCTCGACGATGTCTCTGCACAGAGCATCGATGGTCTCCGGGGTATCGAAGATGGCGTCCAGCCCGCCCAGGTCGTGCTTGGACTTTTGCACGGTCGCCTCGTCGGCTTGGTCGGCGAACTCGCGGTACGCGTCATCGATGCGCCCGAGCGCGTTCTCGTCGAGGTGGAGCGCCACCACGCGGCTCTCGTAGTAGACGGGCTTCGTCGACTCGTCCTCGACCGACTGGGTCATGTCATAGACGTCGATGTAGTCGCCGAATATCTCTCTGGTGTTACGGTCCTCCAGCGCGATGGGTGTGCCGGTGAACCCGATGTAGGAGGCGTTGGGAAGCGCCTTGCGTACCACGCGGGCAGCGCCCACGCTGACCTTGCCGGAGGCGTCCATCCTCTCGGTGAGGCCGTACTGGCCGCGATGGGCCTCGTCGACCATTACGACGACGTTGCTGCGGTCGCACAGGGGCTCATCGCCGTCAGTAAACTTTTGCATAGTGGTGAAGATGATGCCATTCGCCTCGCGCCCCTCAAGCAGGTCCTTGAGATCCTTGCGGCTCTCCGCCTGGACCGGTGTCTGGCGGAGGAACGCGGAGCAGCGCCCGAACTGGCCGTAGAGCTGGTCGTCGAGGTCGTTGCGGTCCGTGATGACCACGATGGTCGGACTGTCGAGCCTGCTCTGGAGCAGGTGTGCGAAGAAGACCATGGAGAGGGACTTGCCGGAACCCTGTGTGTGCCAGAATACGCCGATCTTACCGTCGCCCTCGACGGCCTTCGTGGCCCGCTCGATGGCCTTGCGCACGCCGAAGTACTGGTGGTAGGCGGCGAGGATCTTGACAATCCTGTCGTTGGAGTCGTTGAAGCACACGAAGTTGCGGACTATGTCGAGCAGCCGCTCCTTGGGAAGCATGCCGTCGAGCATCGTCTTCCACGTCGCGGCCTTGGTCTCGGAGTAGTCCCCGTCCACGGATTTCCAGGCCACGAAGCGGTCCTCGTCCGCCGTAATAGTGCCCACCCGCGTCTCGGACATGTCACTCATGACGCAGAAGACGTTAGGGACGAACATGCTGGGAATCTGGCGCATGTACTGACGGAGCTGCTTGTAGGCGTCAGACGCATCCGTCTCCTCGCGCGAAGGCGACTTGAGCTCGAACATGACGAGCGGCATGCCGTTGACGAACACGATGACGTCAGGGCGCTTCTCGGAGTACTCGACGAACGTCCACTGGTTTACGACATGGAAGTCGTTGTTGCCAGGGTCGTCGAAGTCAAGCAGACGAACGATCTCGTCCCGGTCCTGCTCACCGTCGAAGTAGCGCACCTCGACACCCGACTGGAGATAATCGTTGAAGGTCTCGTTGCGCTGCTCCAGCGTACCGCCCTCGACGTTCGAAATCTTGAGGATGGCCTCATCGATTGCGGCGGAGGGGAGCCCCTTGTTGATTCGTGCCAGAGCGTCGGGCAATACGTCGGGCAGGAACACATCGCGGTAGTCATCTGAGGAGCGGCGGACGTCCGGCCCATAAAGATGCTCGTATCCGAGGTTGTCGACGAGGTGTTCGACGACAACCTGCTCGAACCAGTCTTCATTGATTCGCGATGAGTCGTATTCTATGTAAGCGTGCTTCATGCTGGTACCTTAGGTGGCTTCATCATGTCGTCAACAACGACTAACAGGCGTTATTCTACCATCAACCTTTTTTGGTGAACTAGGCAGAGCCCTTGTGGCTGAAGATGAGCCGGATGATCGATGGATCACCGTAGAAGATGAGAACTCATTAATCGCGCCATTTAATAGAGAGGGGCCGAGAGCTTCATCCCTCGGCCCCTCTATCGTTTGCGAAGCTCCCCGTGGTGTAAAACTGGAGTACGGAATCTTTCAAGCTGTCAATAAGCCCTCATTTGTCAGGCGTTCTAGCTCCTGAGGCAGATGTTGCCGTGGCATACAAAGAGAATGCGGTACATGGGTCCTCCAGATTCGTCCGCGGTGACGTTGCTACAAGCCAGCTTACCCGCAATCCAACTTACCCGCTGGAGTCGACAGGCCTTGGGTATTAAGGAGGACCGTTTTTCAATGCCTAAGTGGTCCGTTTTAATACCTCTGTGAAAATCGGTATTATCCTTTACCACTTTTCTACGATTTTTTGGTCATCTTTAATACCGATTTCCAAATCGGTATTACAGCGTGTCATTTGTAGCTTTCAAAATGGCACGCCGTAATACCCATGCCACATGAAGCGCCCAAGTCAGCCTGCGGTCTCAATCATGGACGTAGGACCGGGGCGGTATCTTGGCCACAGCCGGCGCTATTCCAGGCGAATCGCCTGTTCAAAGCTGAAGACGCCGTCTTCAAAATCGAACACCAAGACTAGACAGTTTCCCCATCCGCGGGCAAGCTCCTCTTTGGCAGCAGGGTAGACCGCGCGCAAGAAGTTGTAGTTTGCGCCCCATGGCTCACGGCAAATGGTTCACGGCAAGCACGCGCTCGTGCCCCTCTTGGCTCATAACCTGGGCCAGGGTCTCCAATGTAAAACAGGTGACCATATCTTTTATAGGGGCAGGTCGCACTATTTAATTCGGTACCTTGACATCTATCGAGCGCGAATTATACTTGCCACGACAATCAAAGGTAAGGAGAATTTTGTGAACGGTTCTGAAGAAGAGCGCAGCCACGCTCCCGTGCATAGCGTGTCAAGCAGACCGGCATGTCCGGATCTGCTCGACGTTCCCAGCTTAGAGGAGGATCCCGCGATGGCTCGCGCCGCGCGCATCCTCACCAACCTGGGTTTTTGCGGTCACTACATGCACTTTCATCGCGGTGGTAGATCGGGCCGGGCGCCCATTTTGTGCCTGCTGGAGAAAAACGGCGGCACCATGTCGCAGCAAGCGCTGGGAGCGTCCTTTGACCTTAAGGCCGGGTCGCTTTCAGAGATCCTTTCAAAAATGGAGGGCGGCGGACTCATCACCCGTACGCGCGACCGGCAAGATCGCCGTCAGCTCACCGTCTGCTTAACCGAAGCCGGCGCTGAGGCAGCCCGCCTGGAGACCGAGGCGCGAATCCGCTTTAGAACCCGTGCGTTTTCAAATCTCACCCCAGAAGAACAAGACCAGCTGGCCGACCTGCTCGACCGCGTGAGGTCCCGTTGGGAGGAACTATGATAAAAACCCTTGCGGCATCCATCCGCGACTATATGAAGCCAACTATCGCCACCCCGCTGCTGGTGCTTTGCGAGGTCGCCTGCGAGATGGCCATCCCGTTTGTGACGGCGAACCTCATCGACACCATCAAGACGGGGGCCTCGGTGGAACAGATCCTGCCCACCGCAGGTATCTTGGTGCTCCTGGCCCTGGTCTCGTTGTTCTTTGGCGCCGCCGCGGGCATTACCTGCAGCCACGCCAGCTGCGGTTTTGCCAAAAACCTGCGTCACGACTTGTTCTATAAGATCCAGACGTTCTCGTTCGCCAACATCGACGCGTTCTCCAGCTCCTCGCTGGTCACGCGCCTCACCACCGATGTCACCAACGTGCAGCAGGCGTTCATGCTCATCATCCGCATCGCCGTGCGCGCGCCGCTGGTGCTGATCTTCGCCTTTGTCATGGCTTATGCCATGGGCGGCTCCATCTCCTTTGTCTACCTTGCCATGATTCCGCTGCTGGGCTTTGGCCTTGGCCTCATCATTCACAAGGTGGGCCCCATCTTCACCCGCGTGTTCCATAAGTACGACGCCCTCAACGAGTCGGTAGAAGAAAACGTCACCGGCATGCGCGTGGTCAAGAGCTATGTTCGCGAGGACTACGAGAAGCAGAAATTCGCCGTGGCAGCGCAAGACGTCTGTGCCGACTTCACCCGCGCCGAGAAGTTGCTCGCCTTCAACAACCCCATGATGAACCTGTGCGTCAACGGCGCCTTTGTCCTCATCATCTACCTGGGCTCCAAGCTCATCATCACCAGCCAAGCCACCGCCTTTGACGTGGGCCAGCTCTCCTCCACGTTTACGTACGGCTTCCAGATCCTGATGAGCCTCATGCAGCTCTCCATGATCTTTGTCATGGTCACCATGGCGGAGGAAAGCGCGCGCCGCATCAACGAGGTCTTGCATGCAACTCCCACCATCGCCAACCCCGGCCAGCCCGTCACCCAGGTTGCCGACGGCTCCATCGATTTCGACGACGTGAGCTTCAAATACTCCAAGAATGCCGAGCGCCAGGCCCTTGATAGCATCGACCTGCACATCAAGAGCGGCGAGACCATCGGCATCATCGGCGGCACCGGCTCTGCAAAGTCCACGCTGGTCAACCTCATCGCCCGCCTCTACGATGCCACCTCCGGCACCGTCCGCGTAGGCGGCATCAACGTCCGCGACTACGACTTGGACGCCCTGCGCCATCAGGTGGCCATGGTGCTGCAAAAGAACGTGCTGTTCAGCGGCACCATTGCCGACAACCTGCGCTGGGGCGATGCGAATGCCACGGACGAAGAGATTCGCGAGGCGGCGCACCTCGCCTGCGCGGACGAATTTGTCGACGGCTTCCCCAAGGGCTACGATACCTGGATCGAGCAGGGAGGCTCCAACGTCTCCGGCGGCCAGAAGCAGCGCCTCTGCATCGCCCGCGCCCTGCTGCGCCGACCCAAGATCCTGATCTTGGATGACTCCACCAGCGCGGTCGACACCAAGACCGACGCCAAGATCCGCGCCGGGCTGGCCACCTACCTGCCCCAGACCACCAAGATCATCATCGCCCAGCGCATCTCCAGCGTGCAGGACGCCGACCGCATCATCGTCATGGAAGGCGGCCGTATCTCCCAGATTGGCACGCACGAAGAGCTGCTTGAGACCTCGGACATCTACCGCGAAACCTACACCTCGCAAAACAAGATGAGCGAGGAGGCCCAAGAGGTCGAGGAGGCCGCCGCTGAAGGCGTTGCCGAGATGGCCCAGGACGCGCCCGCCGCAGACCAGACTCAAGTAGACAAGGCAACCACACCGCAAGACATCGACCAGAAGGGAGGCGAGGCAAATGAGTAAGCCCGCTGCAAGCGCCAAATCCAGCATGCCCGGCACCATGGCGCGCCTTATCAAGATGCTGTTCTCGTTCTTCCCCGTGCTGCTGCCCCTGGTCATGGCCGGAGTCATCCTCTGCGGCCTGATCAACTCCATCGGAGCCGTGTTCCTGCAAAGCGCGCTCGAGGTCATCTCCACCTCGTGGCAAACCGGCGACTGGGCAGCAGCGCAGCCCAAGATCTTGAAGATCGTCCTCACCCTGGGCGCCATCTACCTTGTGGGCAACCTCTCCTCGCTGTTCTGGAACCGCTACATGGCGGTCATCACTCAGGGCTCGCTTGAGAAACTGCGCGAGAAGATGTTCAACCGCATGCAGGACCTGCCAATCCGCTACTTCGACACCAACCAGCGCGGCGATATCATGTCGCACTACACCAATGACATCGACACGCTGCGCCAGATGATCTCGCAGTCCCTGCCCAACCTACTGCAGACCGTCATCGTCCTCACCACCGTGATGTGCATCATGCTGTACTTCTCCGTATGGATGTGCCTGGTCATCATCACCGGCATCGCCTGCATGGTCGCGCTTACCAAGTTTTTGGGCTCCAACTCTGCGCGCCTCTTCATCGCGCAGCAGCGCGAGCTGGGCGTAGTCGAGGGCCACATCGAAGAGATCATGAACGGCCAGAAAGTGGTCAAGGCATTCTGCCACGAGGCTGCAGCCGAGGCGGATTTCGACGAGCGCAATGAGAAGCTCTTCGAGGTCTCGCAGAAGGCCAACATGTACGCCAACATCCTGATGCCCGTCCTCATGAACCTGGGCAACCTCATCTACGTGGTGGTCGCGCTGGCAGGCGGCATCTTCCTTGCGTTGAAGGTGCCCAACCTCTCCTTCTCCGGCATGCCGCTCAGCATCGCCGTGGTGGTGCCCTTCCTCAACATGACCAAGCAGTTCTGCGGACAGATCGGCCAGGTCTCCCAGCAGATCAACGCCGTGGTCATGGGACTTGCCGGCGCCAGCCGCATCTTTGAGCTCCTTGACCAGGAGCCCGAGGTGGACGATGGCTACGTCACCCTAGTGAACGTCCGCGTCAACCCCGACACCTGGGAGCTTGAGGAGTCCGATGAGCGCACGGGCATGTGGGCCTGGAAGCACCCGCACAAGGCAGATGGCACCATCACCTACGAGCCCCTGCGCGGAGACGTGCGCATGGTCGACGTCGACTTTGGCTACACGCCGGACCACGACGTCCTGCACGGCGTCTCCGTCTACGCCAAGCCCGGTCAGAAGGTCGCCTTCGTCGGAGCCACGGGTGCCGGCAAGACCACCATCACCAACCTCATCAACCGCTTCTACGACATCGCCGACGGCAAGATCCGCTACGACGGCATCAACGTCAACAAGATCAAGAAGGCGGACCTGCGTCGCTCGCTGGGTGTTGTCCTGCAAGATGTCAACTTGTTCACCGGCACCGTTATGGACAACATCCGCTACGGCAAGCTGGATGCCACGGACGAGGAGTGCATCAAGGCCGCAAAGCTGGCCGGCGCGGACGACTTTATCCGCCGCCTGCCCGAAGGCTATAACACCATGCTCACCGGCAACGGATCGCAGCTCTCCCAGGGCCAGCGCCAGCTGATCTCCATCGCTCGCGCCGCCGTCGCGGATCCCCCGGCTATGATTCTGGACGAGGCGACCTCGAGCATCGACACCCGCACCGAGGCCATTGTCCAGCGCGGCATGGACGCCCTCATGCAGGGCCGCACCACCTTTGTCATCGCGCACCGCCTGTCCACGGTCCGCAACTCCGACGTCATCATCTGCCTTGACCACGGACGCGTGATCGAGCGCGGTAACCATGATGAGCTCATCGCTAAGAAGGGGTACTACTATCAGCTCTACACGGGAGCGTTCGAGCTGGAGTAGGCACCTGGGCGCGAGACCCCGACCGATGTTCCCGTACGCGCGCTTCGCGGAGCTTTTCGGGAACATCGCCGGGGACCTCGCCGACGCAAAGCGCCCCCTCTCAAAGCGCTTTGATTGTTTTCTTGATTGAAGAACCCCGCAGGATGGCTTGCATCAGCCGCCTGCGGGGTTCTTTTGTTGGCTATGGATGGGCTAGCTCTCCGGCCATTGGACGTGATTCCAAAATAATCTCCGTTTTGGGAGATTTTTTCTCGAAACAACCTCCGTTATTGGAGAATATTTCGAACGCAGGCAATTCTGCCCTCCTCGTCCACGCGCTAGATCAGTCCAAAGTGGCGCAGGGCTGCCGGAACGCCGTTCTCTTGGACCGAGGCCGTCACGTAGCTCGCAGCTTGCTTGACCGAATCCAACGCGTTGCCCATCGCCACGGGATGGTCCACCACGCGCATCATGGGAAGGTCGTTCTCGGAGTCGCCAAACGCAAAGGTACGGTACGCCGCATCTGCAGCGGCATCCGCGTTGGCAAGGCTCGCCAGCGCTTCGAGCGCATGGCGGATGCCGGAGCCTTTGTCGGTACCGATCACGCTCATCTCGCCCACGCCAACGCCCAAATCGCAGATGGTGTAGTGCTGGCCCAGGAAATCCCATGCGCTCCGCAGCGCCGGGACCTCGCTATTCATGAACGAGATCTTGTCGAACACCTCATCGCCCGCCAACGTATAGAAATCCTCGATGGTGCGCACGGTCGCCACACCGGAAAAATCCTCATAGGGCACGCCCGCGGGCACAAGGCTCACGCACAGGTTCGCGCCTTCATACATCACGCCCGCGCCCGCCTCGAAGACCACCTTGAGGGTCCGGTCCAATAGCTCGCGAGCAATGCCGTTTTGGTAGACGATCTTTCCATCTATAACGATGGTCGCTCCCGCGCCGGTGATAAGGCCCGCGGGCTTAAGGTCGAGCAGGTCCTGCGCCACCAGACTCAACGGACGCCCCGTACAGATAAACGCCTTGTGGCCGTTGTCCGCCAGAGCGTGAAACGCCTTGTATACCTCGGGCGAGGGCGAGTTGCTAACGATGTTCTCGCCCGTCGCGGCATCCGGATCATGCCACACCAGCGTACCGTCCACATCAAAGAACAGCGCCGCCGGCATAGCCAGGTCGGCAGGTTTTGATCCAAACGCGGTCATGTAATCCCCCTTATAACGCAGCTGTCCTCCCATATTGTAGCGGTCAGGTGGGGGCGAGCCGCCCCGCGCGCCACTATGCGATAATGGCACCTTGAACACGTACGCGCCCGCGCCGACGCCCTCGCGCAGACCTCGCAGTATCGGCATCCTCGCGGCGCCCTTATGAAAGGCAGCACCATGAACGAAGCAACGCAAGCCGCGCTCACCGCGACATACCTGGAGTTCTACGCCAGCTGCCCGGAGGGGTTCGAAAGCGCGCTTGACGCGGAGCTGCGCGCCATGGGCCTGCGCAAGACCCGCCGCCTTAAGGGCCGCGTCACCTTTACCGGTACGGTTGCCGACGCCTACCGCGCCTGCCTGTGGTCGCGTCTGGCCAGCCGCGTCTTTGTGGTCCTTGGCCGCTTTGACTGCTGGGACGCCAACGCCCTGTATGACGGCGCCTACGACATGCCCTGGGAATCTATCCTGGTCCGAGGCGCCAGCATCGCCGTGACCGCCCGTGGCTCCAACAAAGAACTGCGCAACTCGCACTACGCCGCGCTGTGCGTGAAAGACGCTATCTGCGACCGCCTGGCAGATGAGGCCGAAGCCCGCGCCAACGTCGACACCGAGCATCCGGACGCGCGCATCGCCCTCTCCATCCGCGGCGAACGCGCCAGCATCCACCTCGACCTTTCTGGTGAGCCCCTCTTTAAGCGCCTGCCACGCGAAGCCACCCGCTCCGGCGCCAAGGCGCACGTGCTCCGCCCGGACTACGCCGCCCTTATGCTCGCCCAAACCGGCTGGTCGCAGGCGGTGTCGTCGCTTGATAGGGACCAGGACTCCCTCGCGGCGCCCGCCCTGGTGGACCTCTCCTGCGCCGGCGGCGGGCTGGAACTTGAAGCCATCAGCCAGCTTATCGACCGCGCGCCCGGCCTATTGCGCCAGCAATGGGGCTTCACCGGTTGGCAGCGCCATGACGAGGGCGCGTGGAACGCGCTTATCGCGGAGGCGGATGAGCGCGCAGAGGCGGGCAGAAACCGTCGAGCCGTTATAATCGCCACGGATGCAGACTCCGCATCCGCCGGATACGCCGCGCGCGTGCTGCGCTCCGCCGGCATGGCCAAGCACGCCACCCTTGTCGCGCCGCGCGCCGAAGACGTCCTCGCCGCCTTGCAGGATGAAGACGCAGAAGTCATATCGCTGCTCGCCGACACCACAGAGGTCCCCTTTACCCAGACGGCGGGAATCCTGTCGCTCATCACCAAGGTGCGCGCGGCGTGCGACTGCCCCCGCTTGGTAGCCCTGACCCGAGACGACTTCCTCTCGCGCAGCCTCAACCTCGAACCCGGCGCCTCGATTCTGGTAAAGCCCAACAACGAAGAGGCCCGCATCATGGTCTTCTCGTCCACTGAATCTTTGGACGATGAGGGGGCGTGCGAGAAGCTTGTCCAACCCGTCACGCATACCGTTGATTTGGGCGACGGCAAGCAAGTCGCCGTCCTGGTGCCCGAATCCGACCAATTCGCCGCGCGCCTGAAAAAGGTTGCCAGGCTGCGCCGCAAATGGGCCAAGCGCGCCGGCGTCACCTGCTACCGCGTCTACGACGCGGACCTTCCGGATTACGCCGCGGCGATCGACCTGTACCAGGGCAGCGACGCCACGCCCGGTCGATGGCTGGTAATCGCCGAGTATGCCGCCCCCAGGACGGTGGACCCCTCGCTGGCACGCGCGCGACTCCTCGACATCCTCACCATCGCCCCCATCGTCCTAGACGTCGACCCCGACCACGTCCACGCCAAGGCGCGCACGCGCTCGCGCGGCGG
>OBVA01000816.1_pt1 | contig 12308 bp, 5 predicted proteins | sample 1495021 | NCBI WGS metagenome assembly OBVA01 (sample SAMEA2579965, study PRJEB22360) | human gut metagenome | biome: human gut; feature: human-associated habitat; material: faeces | place: Denmark | collected 2008/2010
TTCCCATCTTTATCGGTCACATATTCACCGATTACTTGGTTGTTGGCTTGACGTACCACTTTGAATTTTGCTCCAGCAAGTGGTTGATTCGCGTCGCCCACTTTATGGATATGAATGGTAAAGACATAACCGACACCAGATCCACCTGCAATTTGAATGGCAGAAGCATTTAAAGCTTGTTTAATAACAACACCTTTACCTTTTAGTGTCGCCTCATTCTTTAAAACTTCTCCATCGGCAGGTGTATATTTTAAGCGAACGTCATATAAAATTTGGTATTGATCTGCTTCAGTAACATTTCCAAGGTTAACAGTGAAAGACTGACCGTCATCACTAACCGTTACCGTATGTTGATCTGTCACATCTACTGTATCATTTAATTGCCATGAACCGTCAGTATCAGAGAAGGTTCCCTTATATACGCGAATACTACCTTTTACGTATTCTGCATTCGTAAATTGTAAATGATCTTCTACCGTAACTTCTTTAATATTTTGTTTATTTTGATTGACAGAAATTGCATATTTAATTAATGTTGGGTCTTTCTGAACATCACTTATTTTAACGAACAATTTAGGTTCTGAAATTCCAACCCCTTTGAAATTCACTTTTCCAACAATAGTTGTTTTGTTGTTAACCGTTACTTGAACCGGAACTTCTCCAGCTTCAGGATGTTTTTTATAATCTACTTGAGCGTAGAAGTAAAAAGAACCATTTGTATCAGAATGATTTTCAACATAATCCGTATATGTTAATGAAATCTTTTTATTATCCTTATCAACTGTTGCATGTGCAATAATTTGATTAGTTTGAGTGTCACGAATCTCAAAACTTTGTGAAGAAATGATTAGAGGGTCGGAAATAGAAATATCTGTCGTATCTCCTGCCTTCACATTTTTCCCAGCTAAATCATAGTTTGCATTAATTCTAAAATTCTGCCATTTTCCAACGCCGTCTTCAATATTACCTCCGTTCTCACTGGTAACATTGATATTCTTAATAGTATCCACAAACTTTCCACTAACGGTAATATTAGGTGTCTCGGCTGACGTTTTGGTCAGGCTGAGAGTGAAGAGAACCGTTAATAAAGCAAGGATAAATGTGAAAATTTTGATATTTTTTCTATTATCCATTTTATATTCCCCTTTTCTCATAAAAATCCTATTCCCACGAAACAATATGGTAAAACTGGTCAAGATCTATATAGGCTTCGTAAGATTTACAGTTCTCCAAATTGAAACTTGAGAAAGACCTCCATATATTTGTTTTAGCAAGGAAAATATTTTAGTTTTAAAATTATTCCCTACAGGAGGCATTATAGCAAAAATGAATCTAAGTATCAAGCATTCGATCATAGTTTTTTAAAAAACAACCTAAAAATATCTATGCAAAAAATTACAAATAATAGAATTGAAAAGATGCTTCACAAAAGATAGCCACATTATAGAAGAGATAAGAATAGCTATAGAGTAAAAGAGAACCTTGATGACAAAAATGGGCAATTTGACCAAACAGAGAAATAGGGGGGGTCTGCTATTCCTAATTGAAAGGGGATATTGCAAGATCGAATTTGCTTTTAGATAAAAAGGCTCTGGTATAAAAAAGAATAGCACCCCCGCGGGATGCTATTCTTTTTGGTATGAGTGAGATCCACTCTTATTAATTATTTGAAATTTTACGTTTCAAGACGATTGCTCCTGATAGAACGACAACTCCTGTTAGGATAGCCCCTGTTGCAGCAATTTCCCCTGTATTTGGAAGGAAACCTTTGCGACGGCCATTCGTTGACTTGGTCGTTCCAGAATGGTTGTTTGATGGTCCTTCTGGTGTAGTTGTAGTCTTAGTATTAGTCGCAGGTGTTCCTGGTGTAGTTGTAGTACTAGTAGTAGGCGCTTCTGTAGTTGTAGTGCTAGTAGTAGTCTCTTTTGAGGTTGTAGTGCTAGTAGTAGTCTCTTTTGTAGTTGTGGTACTAGTAGTAGGCGCTTCTGTAGTTGTAGTGCTAGTAGTAGGCGCTTCTGTAGTTGTAGTACTAGTAGTAGGCGCTTCTGTAGTCGTTGTGCTAGTAGAAGGTGCTTCTGTAGTCGTTGTGCTAGTAGAAGGTGCTTCAGTGGTTGTAGTACTAGTAGTAGGTGCTACTGTGGTTGTGGTGCTAGTAGTAGGTGCTACTGTAGTCGTAGTAGTTGTAGTAGTTGTAGTTGTGGTTGTTTTTGGTTTGTCTTTTGGGTTGACAATTGTCTTCGTTACCGCATGGTCCGCTCCGCTAAAATCTTCAGCATTAACTGGGGTATCAGCAGTAGTAATGGTATAACCTTCAGGTGCTTGTAACTCAGTTAAGATGTATTTATCTTTTAAAAGACCGTTGACTGTGATATTCCCATCTTTATCGGTCACATATTCACCGATTACTTGGTTGTTGGCTTGACGTATCACTTTGAATTTTGCCCCAGCAAGAGGCTCGTCTTTATCGCCTACCTTATGGATATGAATGGTAAAGACATAACCGATACCTGATCCACCTGCAATTTGAACTGCAGCTTTGTTGATGGCTACTTTAGTTTCTATATCTTTCCCTTTTAAGGTAGCTTGGTTACTTAAAATTTCGCCATCGGCTGGTGAGTAATTTAAATGGACATCATACGTAATACGGTATTGATCCGTTTCACTAATATCTCCAAGATTCACAACAAATGATTGACCATTTTCACCAACAGTAACTGGATGTTCATTGGTTACATCCTTAGTATTATTAAATTGCCATTCACCATTTACATAAGACATATCACCTTTTGTCACACGAAAACTATCTTTAACATAAGAAGCATTGGTAAATTGCAATTTGTCTTCTACGGTTACCTGTTTAATATTTTGCTTTAGTTGGTTCACAGAAATGCCATAGGAAATAGTCTTAGGGTCATCTGAGTGAACCCAACTTGTTTTCTTTAAAAGGTTTGGATTACCATCACCAATACCTTTAAAGGTAACTTTACCTGCAATAGTTGTTTTGTTGTTAACCGTCACTTCAACCGGAATTTCTCCTTGTTGAGGGTGCTTCTTGAAGTCGATACGAGCGTAGAAATAAAAATTACCATGTGTATCTGAATGTTTCTCCGCATAATCCGTATAAGTTAATGAAATCTTTTTATTATCCTTATCCACTGTTGCATGAGCAATGACTTCATTGGTCTTTTCATCTTTAATATCAAAGCTTTGTGATGTAATGATCAAAGCATCTGATACAGTGATATCGGTTGTATCTCCTGCTTTTACATTCTTACCGGCTAAGTTAAAGTCGGCATTAATTCGGAATGTTGCCCATTGCCCTAGATCCCAATTAAGATCTCCACCTTCATTGTTAGACACTTGAACATTTAAAATGGTATCTACAAATTTACCAGTAATGGTTACTCCAGGTGTCTCGGCTGACGTTTTGGTCAGGCTGAGAGTGAAGAGAACCGTTAATAAAGCAAGGATAAATGTGAAAATTTTGATATTTTTTCTATTATCCATTTTATATTCCCCTTTTCTCATAAAAATCCTATTCCCACGAAACAATATGGTAAAACTGGTTGAGATCTGTATCCGCTCCGTAAGATCTCCGGTCTCCAAATTGAATCCTGAGAAAGACCTCCATATATTTGTTTTAGTAAGAAAAATATTTTAGTTTTAAAATTGTTCCCTACAAGAGGAATTATAGCAAAAAAGGGTTGAAGGATCAAGCCTTCAATCATAGTTTTTCAAAAAACAACCCACTAATATCTTTGCAACTTTTTATTGAAAAATTACGAATAATAGAATTGAAGGAACGCTTTTCAAAAAAGTGATGGTATAATAGAAGAGATAGAAATTATTTAGAATGAAAGAGGAATGATGATGACAAAAATTCGTGGATTTGAACTTGTATCAAGTTATACCAATCAGGACTTGCTACCAAAACGGGAGACGGCCCATGCGGCTGGCTATGACTTAAAGGTGGCAGAACGCACGGCCATTGCACCAGGAGAGATCGTCCTCGTGCCAACTGGGGTCAAGGCCTATATGCAAGCGGGTGAGGTGCTCTATCTCTATGACCGTTCCTCTAACCCTCGCAAAAAAGGTCTGGTCTTGATCAACTCGGTTGGTGTCATTGATGGAGATTACTATGGCAATCCAGGAAATGAAGGACATATCTTTGCTCAGATGAAAAATATCACCGATCAAGAAGTTGTTCTTGAAGTTGGGGAACGTGTGGTCCAGGCTGTCTTTGCACCATTTCTAATCGCAGATGGAGATGAGGCAGATGGCGTGCGGACTGGTGGGTTTGGGTCAACAGGGCACTAGGATGAAGATTATCTTTGTGCGTCATGGAGAGCCAGATTATAGTATGCTTGATAATCTTGAAAATCCACAACTCTATAGTGGTTTTGGCCGTGATTTAGCACCGTTGACAGGAAAAGGGCGCTGTCTGGCAAAAGAAGTTGCTAAAACTGCATGTTTTGGAAAGGCAGAGATTATTATTTCATCGTCTGTGACGAGGGCTTTAGAAACAGCCCATTATATAGCGGTTGAAACAGGATTGGACTTATTTGTTGAGCCATTTTTTCATGAGTGGCGTCCAGACTTAGATGGTACTAACTCTGATTTAACTAGTGTATTGGTAGCTCATGAATATTATCTAAAACATCAAGGAGGTTTACCCGAAGATTCTCCTTGTCGCTATGAAACTGCTCTGGAGATGCGTCGTCGTTTTTTAAGAACTTTGGAAAAATATAAAAATTATAAAACTATTATCATTGTAACTCACGGAATGCTGATGCGCCAGTTTGTGCCAAATGAGAAGATTGATTTTTGCCAAGTGATTGAGTGTGAGATAGAGATTTAGAAAGAGGTATCGTATAGCTAAGAAAAAAACGACATTTATTTGTCAAAATTGTGCTTATAATTCACCCAAATATCTAGGGCGCTGTCCCAACTGTGGCTCTTGGTCTTCCTTTGTTGAGGAGGTCGAGGTCGCAGAGGTCAAGAATGCACGAGTGTCCTTGACAGGTGAAAAGACCAAACCCATGAAACTGGCGGATGTGACCTCCATCAATGTCCATCGAACTAAGACCGAGATGGAAGAATTCAACCGCGTCCTTGGTGGCGGTGTGGTGCCAGGAAGTCTGGTCCTCATCGGGGGAGACCCTGGGATAGGGAAATCAACCCTGCTCCTTCAAGTATCGACCCAACTGTCTCAAGTGGGAACGGTTCTCTACGTTAGTGGCGAGGAGTCGGCCCAGCAGATCAAGCTTCGAGCAGAGCGTTTGGGAGATATCGATAGTGAGTTTTATCTCTATGCTGAGACCAATATGCAGAGCGTGCGGGCAGAAGTGGAACGCATCCAGCCTAATTTTCTGATCATAGACTCTATTCAGACCATCATGTCTCCTGAGATTTCTGGGGTTCAGGGATCGGTTTCTCAGGTGCGGGAGGTAACGGCTGAGCTCATGCAGCTGGCCAAAACCAATAACATTGCCATCTTCATCGTGGGCCATGTGACCAAGGAAGGAACCTTGGCAGGGCCTCGGATGTTGGAGCACATGGTGGATACGGTGCTCTACTTTGAAGGAGAACGCCACCATACCTTCCGAATCTTGAGGGCTGTTAAAAACCGTTTTGGTTCAACTAATGAAATTGGAATCTTTGAGATGCAGTCAGGTGGTCTTGTTGAGGTTCTTAATCCGAGTCAGGTCTTTTTGGAAGAACGATTGGATGGGGCGACGGGTTCGTCCATTGTAGTGACCATGGAGGGGACGCGTCCAATTCTTGCAGAAGTACAGGCCTTGGTGACACCGACTATGTTTGGCAACGCCAAGCGTACGACGACAGGGCTTGATTTTAACCGTGCTAGCTTGATTATGGCTGTTTTGGAAAAACGGGCAGGTCTCTTGCTTCAAAATCAGGACGCTTACCTCAAGTCCGCAGGTGGTGTCAAATTGGATGAGCCAGCTATCGACCTAGCGGTTGCCGTTGCCATTGCCTCGAGCTACAAGGACAAGCCAACCAACCCTCAAGAATGTTTCGTCGGAGAGTTGGGCTTGACGGGAGAAGTCCGTCGGGTCAATCGGATCGAGCAGCGGATCAATGAAGCGGCCAAGCTCGGCTTCACCAAAATCTATGTACCGAAAAATTCTCTGACAGGGATCACGACACCATCCGAAATTCAAGTGGTTGGTGTGACGACTCTGAGTGAAGTTTTAAAGAAAGTATTTTAATAGTAGAAAAGGCCAAGATGCAAACGCTGAGGGCCTTTTTTCCGGTGTGACAAATCTTAAAGGCTCGTTTCTGACAGGACAGGTAGATTGTGGTACAATAATAGATAATTTGAATCTCAAAGGAAATGAAGGAGTGGCTATGACCTATTTTGATAATTTTTTAAAAGCCAACCAAGCCTATGTCGGCTTGCACGGAGATCTCCATCTACCGATCAAGCCTAAAACAAAAGTGGCCATTGTGACCTGTATGGATTCTCGTCTTCACGTGGCACCAGCTCTTGGTCTTGCCTTGGGGGACGCCCACATTTTGCGGAATGCGGGAGGGCGCGTGACCGAAGATATGATTCGCTCGCTCGTGATCTCTCAGCAACAGATGGGAACTCGCGAAATCGTGGTCCTGCACCATACGGATTGCGGAGCACAAACCTTTGAAAATGAACCCTTCCGACAGTATCTTAAGAAGGAACTCGGAGTAGACGTGGGGGACAGGGATTTCCTTCCCTTCCAGGATGTGGAAGAGAGTGTCCGAGAGGATATGGAGATCTTGAAAGCTTCCCCTTTGATTCCAGAGGATGTGAAGATTTCCGGAGCCGTATATGATGTCAATACTGGCTTGATTTCAGAAGTAAAATAAATAAAAAAGAAAAGCTGTGATAGATCCCTATTTATAGATCTACTATGGCTTTTTTTGTTGTTTAAATTAAGTGTACCGATTGGGAAAAAATTTCAAAAACAGAGGGGGTGGGGGTATAGAATTCGGGGAAATATTAAAAATAAAACAATTTAATTACAACAAATTGACAAAATATGTCTATAATATTACAATTTTGTTTGTATCATGGAATCATGAAATATGAAAAAGGAGATCCTATCAAATGAAGGATGTATTTAATAGACGCCAGCGTTTTTCCTTGCGAAAGTATAGCATTGGTGTTTGTTCTGTTCTCTTAGGGACAGCTCTTTTCGCTGCAGGTGCCACTACGGCTTCTGCGGATGGACCAACTGCCCCTTCAGATGCATCGACGTCGGCTTCGACGGAGTCTGCATCAAATAGCACAGTAGGAGCTAAAACAGCTCCCTCTAATGCCGGAGCTTCTTATGATGTCCCAGCAGCGAATGTCGATCAAGCAAATACAGGTGTTGCGCAGGAAGTCAAAGAGCAATCTGAGGCTAACAAAGCAGCAGCTAAAGCTGGGGAAGCTGCAAAACCAGCTCCGAAAGCTGAAGAAGCTGTAAAACCAGCTGAATCTGAAGGAACAGCAAAACCAGCTCCAAAAGCTGAAACACCAAAAGCAACCGCTAGACCAGAAGCAAAAAAAGCTGATGAAAAGAGCCCAGCACACAGTGCTGTGTCAGAAGCAGCAAAACCAGCTGCTTCTACAAGCGCTGCAACTAGCGAAAGCTCAGAAGCAGCAAGCACAAGTGAAGCTGCAACACCAACAGTGGCCCTCAAGCCTAAAGTGCAAGTAGCCTCACTTCGTGGTACTGAAGCTCCTAAAGCAGATCAAGCAGCAGCTGAAGATCGCAGTGCAGTACTTGATCGTGCCGCAACTGATATGACGAACGGCGGAGCTTTGGCATCAGGTCGTAGCCGTCGTGGACGTCGTGCTTTGACAGACCACAACAACCAACCTATTGATGTTGAAACGACTTTGAAAACTGATGAAGAAGCAACTCCTACTATGGATGATCCAAATGGGTCAGCTGTTTCATCTCAACCTGTACCAGCTGGTTATGAAAGAAAAGAAGGCGACTTCTATACATATGGTATTTGGGATTTAACGAAGTTTAACGAACGTTATCATACGAATTATTATGCACGTGCCTATAAGAGTTTTGATAATTCAACAGATACAACAGTTGAATTGATTAATAAAAATACGGGCGCTGTTGTTGAAACTAGGAAAATTACTGCTTCAAGTGGTATCCAAAAATTCACAACTACAACTGCTGCATCGAACGGAGAATTGACTTTCCAAGTAGATTACAATGAAGGTAGGGGAGCTGCTGCTGATAAATCGGATAAACCGTTTATTCAAAACGGTTACGAAGTTGGAGCAGCTATCAAAGCCTTAGTTGCTGCTGGCCATACCTTGACTCCAGAAGAGAAGACCCGTTACGATGCGGTTTATAATGCTCGTACGACAACGGATATTATCAACGTTGTTGAACCAGCTTATAACGGCCGTACTATCACAGATTCAAATGATAAGATTCCTGTTACCGTCAATCAAAAAACACTTTATAAAGTAGTTGATAAAAACAACCCAACTTATGATCCTAATAAGACGGATAAAACAGCACAGACTTATAAACCAAACGGAAATGAAGTAGATCTTGCAAGTTATTCAATAACAGCTATGGAAGGTCAAAACTTTACTGCTTCTGGTGAACGTCAGTTTAAGAATTATAAACTTTATCAGACAGCTGATTCAAATGAAAAATCTGGTTATGTCAGCAAACCTTATACTGTAGGTACCAGATTTATGGATGCTGAGCGTGCTGGAATTAAACGTATTAAAGAAATCGTTGGTAAAGACGGTACGGTTGTCATCCGTGTTTATCTTTTAGATCCAAGACAACAAAGCAAACGTTCAGATGGTACTTTGAGTACTGATGGTTATATGCTCATAGCAGAAACTGAACCAATCAAACCAGGGCAAGCCAATACAAAGGAATTGGTGGTTAAAAAGACACCTCTTCGTACGATTGCTTTCAGAGGTAATGATGGCGTCAACCATCCAAATGGTATTGAAGTTCCATTTGATTTCCAAGACGCTGCCGGTTATGTCCCTAAAAAGACGGTATTTGTTCCATTCTTGGGAGATAATATTGGTCACCTTTCTCCAAATGCTCAATTGGAGCGTGGAGTAAAAGGTATTGGTACCAACGTTGACCTGCTCAACACCTTAGTTCCTTACAAAGAACCTGTTTACTACTATGTAAAACCAGAGCCTGTAACAGTTATTCCTGAAGTTGAAAAGCAATTGGAAGGTCGTAAACTTGTAAATGGTGAATTTAGCTTCAAGATTAAGGAAAAATCTTCTGAACCTGGTGTGGAAGAAACTGTTACAAACAAAGATGGTAAAGCAACCTTCTCTAAATTGACATTTGATAAAGTAGGTACTTATACATACACCATCACTGAGTTACGTGGCAGAGATGCAAATGTTGACTACGATGACATGGAAGTGACCATGACTGTCACGGTTACTCAAAATGCTGCGGGTGATTTGCAAGCTAAAGTTAAATACAGTGCTGAAGGTGGATATAAAATAAGCGATGATGATAAGGTCTTTAACAACTACGTTGTCGCCCCTGTTAAGACAAAATTCGACTTCACCAAAGCTCTTGCAGGTCGTGCACTTAAAAATGGTGAGTTCAGTTTCCAATTGAAAGATGAGAACGGAACTGTTCTTCAAACGAAGACTAACAATGCTAGTGGTGTGATCGCCTTTGACGATTTGACATTCACAAAAGCTGAAGTTGGTGTCCATCATTACACTGTAGAAGAAGTTGTTCCGGCAAACAAAGAAGCTGGCATGACTTATGACCCAATGAAAGCTGCAGTAACCATCACTGTTACTAAGAATGGCCATGTTCTTAAAGCGGTTAATACACTTCCAGCAGACACTGAATTCAACAATACCTTCACTCCTACCGCAACCCAAGCACAATTCCGCTTCACAAAACGTTTGGAAGGTAAGACTCTTGAAGCCAATGCCTTCACCTTCGAATTGCTTGAAAATGGCAATGTGATCCAAAGCAAACAAAACGCAGCGGATGGTTCAATCCAATTCGATGCAATCTCATACGCTGCTGCAGGTACACATACTTACACTGTACGTGAAAAAGCTGGAACAGATACCAACATCGATTACGATCCAATGAACGCTGTTGTGACTGTTAACGTCACAAAAGATGCTCAAACTGGTCTTTTGAACGCTGCGGTTACTATGCCAGCTGATACTGAATTCAACAACTTTGCTGTTGCTCCTGTTAAGACCAAGTTCAACTTCTCTAAAGCTCTTGCAGGTCGTGCTCTTAAAGATGGTGAGTTCACTTTCCAATTGAAAGATGCCAACGGAACTGTTCTTCAAACGAAACAAAACAATGCTAGTGGTGTGATCGCCTTTGACGATTTGACATTCACAAACGCACAAGTTGGTACTCACAAGTACACTGTTGAAGAAGTTCGTGGTTCAGAAACTGGTATGCAATATGACCCAATGAAAGCTGAAGTAACGATTACGGTTACTAAGAATGGTCATGTTCTTAAAGCGGTTAATACGCTTCCAGCAGATACTGAATTCAACAATACCTTCACACCTGCTGCAACACAAGCACAATTCCGCTTCACAAAACGTTTGGAAGGTAAGACTCTTGAAGCCAATGCCTTCACCTTCGAATTGCTTGAAAATGGCAATGTGATCCAAAGCAAACAAAACGCAGCGGATGGTTCAATCCAATTCGATGCAATCTCATACGCTGCTGCAGGTACACATACTTACACTGTACGTGAAAAAGCTGGAACAGATACGAATATCGATTATGATCCAATGAACGCTGTTGTGACTGTTAACGTCACAAAAGACGCTCAAACTGGACTTTTGAACGCTGCAGTTACTATGCCAGCTGATACTGAATTCAACAACTATGTTGTTGCTCCAGTTGTGACCAAGTTCGACTTCACTAAGAAGTTGGCAGGTCGCGCCCTTAAAGCAGGTGAATTCAGCTTCGTATTGAAAGATGCTGCTACAGGTGCCGTTGTTGAAACTGTACAAAATGATGCTGCTGGTAACGTATCCTTCTCTAACTTGTCATTTGACAATACTAAAGTAGGTACTCACACTTATACAGTAGAAGAAGTTATCCCAGCCAACAAAGAGTTTGGTATGACTTACGATGCCATGAAAGCTACTGTTACAGTTAAAGTTGCTAAGAATGGTCACTCATTGACAACTGTTACCAATGTATCTTCAACAGGTGGTAAAGATGCCAACGGTAACGCTACTGACGGTACTGCGGATAAAGAATTCAACAACAAAGTAACACCACCAGAAACACCTAAATTCCAACCAGAAAAATTCGTTGTAAGCAAAGAAAAATACGATGTTACTGGTAGAAAATTGATGGATGATGACGATGAGTTGACAGATGAATACGCTGAAACTAACGCAAATCCATATGCTGATGGTGTTGCAAACAACGAACCAGAAAACTTGAATACCAAGACTGTTAAACGTGGTTCTAAATTGGTTTACCAAGTATGGCTTGATACAAATCAATTTACTGAAGCAAACAACGTTCAATACGTTGGTGTATCCGATAAATACGATGCTGACAAATTGACAGTGAACGCTTCAGACATCAAGGCTTACGATTCAGTTACTGGTGCAGATGTGACGAACAAGTTCGACATCAAAGTTGAAAATGGTACTATCACTGCAACTTCTAAAGAAGAGTTCATCAAAGATAAAGTAAACAATCCAGTTATCGATACAACTAAGTTCGAATTTGGTCGTTACTATAAATTTGATATTCCAGCAACTGTTAAAGCATCTGTTGCGGCTGGTGCTGATATTGAAAATACAGCTAACCAAACAGTTCACGTTTACAACCCAGTAAGCAAGACAGTTGAAAAACCAAACAAACCAACACAAAAACGTGTGAACAGTGTTCCAATTCCACTTGACCTTAAATTCACGAAGACTCTTGCTGGACGTACGCTTCAAGCTAACGAATTCGAATTCATTTTGAAGAAAAATGGTACAGAAGTTGAACGTGTTCACAATGATGCAAGTGGTAAAGTAAACTTCAAGACACTTGAGTTTGGTCGCGATGATCTTGGTAAGACTTACAACTACACTGTAGAAGAAGTTCGTGGTGCTGATAGTACCGTTACTTACGACCCAATGGTTGCGACTGTGAAAGTTGTGGTTTCTCACGACGGTACAGCTAAAGCAATCGTAGCAACTGTCACAGATGCTGCTGATAAAGAATTTAACAATACCGTAACACCTCCAACAGAACCTAAGTTCCAACCAGAGAAATACGTTGTATCTAAAGCGAAATTCG
>OBVA01000834.1_pt1 | contig 12153 bp, 10 predicted proteins | sample 1495021 | NCBI WGS metagenome assembly OBVA01 (sample SAMEA2579965, study PRJEB22360) | human gut metagenome | biome: human gut; feature: human-associated habitat; material: faeces | place: Denmark | collected 2008/2010
ATAGAAATGAGCCACCCACTCATTCCTACAAACCCCAACCCAACTTTTTCATTTTTACTCCTCCAAAGTAGAAATCGTCAGCCGGCCTCCCACCGACTGGCCAATACATAGGCAAACCCGCATGATTTCGCGGGTTTTTGTTTGACTTTAATTAACGATGGATAAAATGCTCCCACAAGGCAATTGGCAGTCTTTTTGTCTTTCGAATTGGACCACGCCTAGTTCTTTCTGTGTTGCTTTACCATACTAAAGTGAGCCAAATCATGTGTACCAGATAATACCAAAATGCCTCTGCAGGGCTGAGCAATCAGGAAAAGGCCATTAGACTTCTCCCAGAAGTCCAATGGTCTTTTTCGATGCCTAACGCCCACCTTCAAGCAGCTTACCGATCAGCAAGCCCTACAAATACTTACTGCCTTCCCGGATCGCCAACGGACTGAGCGCATGGACAGCTATGAATGTTCGCACCCAATCTGGGTCAAACTTACTATACTGCCGCAAAGACCACCCGATGGCCTTCTGAATAAAAAATTCATTCGTATCCGAATCAGCCAAGATAGCCTTGCTAAGCAGCGCCGTATCCATCGTTTCTTTTTCTAGCAGTTGTAAATTAATCCCGATACGCCGTAACCAAAAATTCGGGTGATCGAAAAACAAATTAAAGATAGCCAGTTTCTGATCAGGGTGCAGCTTCACATAGTCCGCAAAAACCTTACGCCAAGCATCCACTGTATCCCACCAGCTTTTTTGCACAACAAGTTGTCGAAAAGCCTGCATATCCGAAAAGTGCCAGCGCTTGATGTGATAAAGCGCCAAATCAATTGCCACATATTGGTATTCCCGGGCATCGCGTTGATACAACGCATCAATCCAAACTCGAATCGTTGGTGAGTCCTCACCGCGACTGGCTTTAAGCAACGGTTTCGTCTGTGCCTTGCGTTCCGGTGTTTTGAGTCCTAAAAATGGAAATTGGTGCTTCATATACTTCGCCATTTGCGGCGCTTGCGTTGGATCGCCGTTTAGTTCAAAGTCTAAAGACTGCATATGTTTTCTCCAACCATCTACAAAAAGTACGATGCTCTCGCCAACGAGAACATCGTACTTTTTGAATGCTATCCACGATGTGCGTCCAGAATCTCTGGGCCATGTGTTGTGCCAACGACCACGGTTTTGACCAAATCTAAGAACAAGCCGTGCTCCACAATACCGACCTGCTTATTCAGCCATTCAGCCAGCAGATGCGGGTGCTCGATTTTGCCCAGATGCAAGTCAATGATATAGTTCTTGGAATCTGTCAACGCCTTGCTCCCATCTTCATTTAAGCGGTATGCCGGTTTAAGTCCTTCGTCGGCCAACCGTTGCAACAGCTTGCCGCTGCCAAATGGGATCACTTCAAGCGGCAGTGGAAATTTGCCAAGGGTATCGACCAACTTGGTTTCATCCACGATCCAGATGTTGCGGGCCGAGTTGATAGCAACGATCTTTTCGATTAAGTGCGACCGGCCGCCACCCTTGATGCCCTGAAAGTGCTTGTCGACTTCATCGGCACCATCAATCGTCAAATCAATCTGGCCAACCTCGTCCAGTGCTTTCATTGGGATGCCCAGCGATTCTGCTTGTTTGCGCGTACGAACACTGGTGGCGACACCGGTTAGATTGAGATGCTCGTCTTTGATTCGTTGCGCAATCGCTTCGACCAAATAAACCACTGTCGAACCTGTCCCCAAACCAATTGTCATACCGTCTTCAACAAACTCAGCTGCTCTTTGCGCGGCTTCCTGCTTCAACTTATTCTGGTCCATGGCCAACCATCCTTTTCGCTTAGTTGCCTTCATTATAATATGAATCGGTCGACAGATGGCGAGTTGTGTAGAAAAAGCCAAATTAATAGATCCGCAAGTTTGGCCACGCGGCATCCTGCTTGTTGGCCGCACGCCTTTACCCAAAAGGTACAAAAGATCACGTTGGTTGATACAAACTCGTATAAACAAACGATGCCGTCGCGTTCTTGACGCCATTGACGACCAAGGGATATTCGGCCAACTGATATCTCTGGGTGTTCACAACATCGACTTGCTGGCCAATGTCGGAAGTGTTTTTAACCGTAATTCGATAATGGCCAGCAGCAATATTGGTTTCGAGTTTATAAACAGCAGCGGCTGGTTTCAGCTTGTACACTTTGCCAGTACTTAGACTTGTCAGCGTTACCTTCATGCCAGCGGCTTGGTAAATTTGAACTGATAGGTAATTTGATGCACCGTTCAAACTGATTTCTTCGGACATCACTGTATTTGGTGCAACTAGTTGCGGTTTTGCATGATATTGCGTGGAAAGTTGAGAACGTTGCGCTGCCACAACGATCGTATTCGGATAGTCCTTCGCTAACAACCCCGAAAACGTGCTCAGCCCAAGAATAGCGGCCAAGGCAAATCCAACTGCCAACCGATTGCGCGTCCGTTTAGGAATGACAACACGTTTGCGCGCCGTATTAGGCAAAGCTCCTAGGGCAAAAAGAACAAGCGGCACGATCGCCTGGCCGTATCTTTCTTCAGTTTCCCATAACAAGGTATGGAAGGCGAGATATCCAAGTGCGGTGACAATCGCCAACAGTCCTATCAAGGCAGTTTCATCACGTAAATCTGGCCGCCATGCCAGCAACCGAATGATTAATGTCAACCAAAGCACAATCGTGACAACTTGATAACTCACGGCCGTAACTGCTCTCAGAAATTGTGAATGCTGATCGTACCAAGTCGGCGCCGATTGAAATCCGCCATTGTACCAGTCTTGGATGGATCTGACATTAAGGAGAATCCCTATTTTGACAAGCCAAAGCTTCATTAATCCAAAGACGCCGAGCTTCTTAACTCGAGTTTGAATCATTTGAATGTCGTATTGCTCAACTGCCTGTTTATCTTTTAAGGTAATCGCTTTTTCAATATCCTTGGTGCTATACATCCCGTCAGAGTTTGTATTCACGCCCATTAGCATCCAAGACGTAACCGGCAGTTCATACGCAGCATTTGGATGGAAATTAGCCGCAGTATGAATCACCTGTGTCGTTGGCACGCTCAGGCCGAAACCAGCAACAATCAAAAGAAAAGGCACAGTCAACTTAGTAGTTCTTAGAAGTTTTCGATGCCACAGGATCACAACGATGATGAAAAGTGCTGGCAAGAGAACAATCAAATTTGGTTTTAGCAATTGACCGACTAAGACAAGCATCGTCAAGCCGATGCCAGCACAAATTCGTTGCAGGTTACTCTTGATTCGCCATCGCCATAAGATCCGAAAAATCATGAGTAAAATGAGCATAGAAGGCAGATCGGAATAAAAGACCTGTAAATAGTAAGTGTACGCGAAGGGACTTAAGACTAGGAATGTAAAGCCGCCTAACACGATGCTATTGCGCTCGCTCAATTGTTTTAAAGTTACTAAGGTCATGATGATAAATGTATCTAACAAAGTGATGGTCAGTATATGACTCGCAACGTTCGTTGACATCCCCACCAAGCTCGTCAACCTGAACCAAAGCGAGAGCAAGTAGGTCAGCGAAACATTGTTGGGATAACGCCAGAAGTAAGTCGTGTTCCAAATGTTGTGCCCTGCCGCCATTTGATCAGCCTGTGACAAAATTCGGTACGGATCATGGTAAATCGTGTCTGGCAGAAAGATCAGAATCAAAACTTGCCCCACGAGCATCAGGGTTAAACCAATTCCGATCATTATCCTCATTTGCCTAGCAGTCAATCGATTAACCAACGGACCTAAGTTGTGTGCAGCTGCGAAAGTAACGACACTGATGAGCAGGACAACGGCCCCCCACAAAACAGCACCAGATTTCATTAAATTGCCGCAAATGCCGATAATCAGACAAATTGCTAGGAAAACTGCCATCCATGAATGTTTAGCCATTTTTGTCATTTTTATCACTTCTAATCTAAGCGGGTTTGAATCGTATACCGCGGTCGTCCTTTGACTTCAGTCATCATTTTACCAATATACTCGCCGATGACACCCAGACTCATCATCTGCAAACCGCCTAGAAACCATAAGGAAACCATCAATGATGACCACCCATGAACGGTCAATCCAAGGACTTTCACGATGATTGAGTAAACTGACATGCCAAAAGCCAGCATCACAGCAAGTGTCCCAAGCAGAAGAATTAACCGCACTGGCGCAATGGTGAGTGAGGTAATGCCGTCCCAAGCGAAAGCAAGCATTTTTTTTAAGCGGATACTTCGACTCCCCGGCGAGCCGCGGGGTGCGTTTATAATAGACTTTTACTGTTTGAAAGCCAAGCTTCGGGATCAATCCGCGAATGAACATGTTTCGCTCAGGATAAGTGAGTAACGTCTGCACCGCTCGTTTGGACATTAGACGAAAGTCAGCATGATTGGGTACCATCTGAACACCTAATAGTCTGAGCAGTTTGTAATAGCCTTGTGCTGTCGTACGTTTAAACCAGCTATCAGTTTCACGATGGGTGCGCACACCATAGACAATATCTGCACCGGCACTGTATGCCTGAACCATCTCCATGATCTTCTCAGGATCATCTTGCAAGTCAGCATCAATGGTAATGGTCATGTTTGTGGTCTTAATCGCTTCCGTCAACCCAGCGATGAGTGCAGCTTGATGCCCAAAATTGCGTGAAAAACGTAATCCGCGGATTTTTGAGTGCTGCTTATGGAAACTTTCAATGATTGACCAAGTGTTGTCCGATGATCCGTCATCCACAATCAGCATATCTGAATCTTCGGAAAGGAAATTTTGGGTAACCACCTCTCGTTCAATTGACCATAATCTCGGCACAGTGTCTTTTAGCACTTCTTGTTCATTATAGGCTGGTATCACAATTGTTAACTTTTGCATGCTACTTATCCTCCCTTCGCGGACGAAATGCTGAACGTTGTGCTGCCTGTTTGACAATCAAAGCATCAATGTATCTTGCTTGCGGCAGCATAACGAACCAAAGACCATTTGCGAGTAACAAGCTGCCAAGAATATCAGAAGCAAAATGATCGCGCAGATAAATCCGACTGGTAGCGACCATGCCAATCCAGATCATACTGAGTAAGATTGCCACAAATTGATTTTCTTGTTCTTTAATTTTTGGCAGCATCAGCATTAACAGACTCAGCATCAGTACCATTGAGCACATGACGTGACCGCTTGGGAAACTAAAACCTGTGTCGGCAACAAGTTGATGTATCGGTCGCGGACGTTGAACCAGCAACTTAATTAGTAAGAGAAGGCCTGATCCAAGTAATTGACACGCACCAATCCAGATGCTGTCGGATCGTCTTCCCTTGACCCATAGATAGCCGCAGATCGCGGCGGTCAAACTGATCACAACAGGCGGGCTGCCCAACAGCGCCACTACTTCAAAGATACGGGTATCCATTTGAGTATCATATTTGATGATGCCCTGAACACTGCGATCCAGCTCACCGACCCACGCTACCTGCATCACAACAGACCAAGTTAGCAAGGCAAACAGCAGCAATAATCCACCGCCCAAAAAATAGTCTTTTTTAATGTTCATCTGCAGTCATCCCCCGTTTTCGTATGGCCATCACGATCATCGGGAACAAGGAAATGCCGATAATTACAAGCATGATGAGTTCAAAATGTGCTTTAATGAATGGCACATTTCCAAACAGGTACCCCGCGCCAGTGGCCAGTGTCACCCAGCTAAAGCCGCCAAGAATGTTGTAAATGGCAAAATCTCGATAATGCATTTTTCCGATCCCAGCTGTAAAAGGGACAAAGGTTCGCACGATCGGTATCAATCGGCCTAAGAAAATCGCAATATGACCGTACTTTTTGAAGAATGTTTGACTGCGTTGAAGATATGCTGGTTTCATAACTCGTTTAAACTTTTGTCTGGTGGTCAAGTAAGCGCCAAAATGTTCGCCAATTTCAAAATTCAAGGCATCGCCGAGGACTGCAGCGCCAGTCAAAAGTCCGACTAACAACCCGTAGTTAATGGCACCATTACCTAACGCCGCTAGCGAGCCACAAAGGAAAAGTAGCGAGTCGCCGGGTAAGAATGGGAATATGACAACGCCAGTCTCGATAAAGATAACGCCAAACAAAATGACGTCAATCCAATTACCGGTGTGGGCTATTAATGACGGTATCAGCTGATTAAGATTGGGGATAAAGCTTGTGAGTAAAAGCAATGCCATTTGAAATGCCCCCTTTGGTTGGTGTTTGCTAACAGCATCTAGCTTAATCGTCTAATCGGTTCATCACTACCTAGACAAAATAAATCATTTCTAAATTTTTTTTAGTTTTCTCCATGCTATTGCCGAGAATAGCGACATCTTTCCTTAATTTTTTGACGCAAATCGTTTTGCCAATCACGCAAAAACGCCATCTTTTTGCAGATGGCGTTTCAGCTTTCATTCAATTGATGCCGTTCCTTCGTTGTTGCCAGCGGCAGGATAAGTTCGGCAATCGTTCCATGAGGTTGGTTGTCTCGCAACTTGATTCTGCCATTGTTGATCGTGGCGAGCTGGTTAGCAATAGCGAGCCCAAGGCCAGTTCCGGGAACCGTGCCCCGGACGTTAGCACTACGATAAAAGCGCTCAAAGACATGGCTTTTGTCTTCTGCACTAATCCCCGCGCCTTGATCAAGTACTGCCAATACAGCATTGCCATCATCATCGCGCGTCAAATTCACCGCAATGATTGTATCAGCCGGTGAATATTTAGCAGCATTCGTGACAAAGTTATCCAAAATCTGCTCAATAGCCGACTCATTACTTTCTACAGACATATTAGGTGTCACGTGTACCTCAATGGTTTGAGAAAAAGCACTGGCCAATTTTTCAGCTAAGTGTTGAACCGTTTCACTCAGGTTTAACAAATGCGTATCAAGCGTTAACCTGTCAGCGCGTGATAGCTGCAGCAATTCTTCAATCAGCTGTTGCATCTGTCTGGATTCTTCAGTGATATAGTTGACCGATTTGAGCACAATTTCAGGATGCGCCCGCCCATGCCGCTCAATCAGTTGCGCGTGACTGCGAATCGTCGCAATCGGTGTCCGCAGTTCGTGGGCCGCGTTCATGATAAACAACTTTTGCTGTTCTTGCCGATCATGCAGTTGTTTCAAAAGGTCATTGAAGTCCTTTGCCAGATCAGTAACCTCCGTCGGTTTATCTGGCACAGGCAACATCACCACACCAGTCTTTGCGTGCTCCGCTGCATGCTTGGTGCTTTGCGACAGGTCACTCAATGGACCGGTCAGGCGATGTGCCAGTCGTCGAATAAAGATCGGACTGACGACTAAGGCAAGTACCAAAACGATCATCGTGACAACCAAAACTCTGATCAGGACTGCCAGATAACTGTTCATGCTCTGCCAGATCTCATAACGGATACCTTTAGCATGAACCTCTTGGTAGTAGAACAATCCTTGATTCGCTTGATAACGCAACTGCGTCAAAAACGGAAATGATTCCGCCAATTGAACTTTTTTAGTCGCAGGCGAGTAATAATTTTTCACCTTCGCATCTTGGCGCATATTATGAACATGAACATAAGTTGAGCTCGTATCTAACGTGCTGTTTTTGCGCCAATTTTCCCAGTCATCATCACCGTCAATCACAGTCTGCTTGAGGCTTGCAGCAATATGATCTGTTGACGATGCCACTTGCTCATAAAGCTGATGGCCAACTGCCGCCACGATAAGCAGACCTAGCGCAAGGGTCAGCGTGGCCACCATACTGACTAACGACCGCTGCATGATCGCAGCACTTGATTGATTCTGCTTTCTCTTTTTCAATCAATCATCGCCTCACTAAATGGATGCAACATTAGCCGAGAGCATATAGCCGACGCCGCGAACAGTATGAATGAGTTTCTTGCTACCTGAATGATCATCAATTTTATGACGTAAGTTTCTGATATAGACATCCAATATATTAGGTTGACCGTCAAAATCGGTTCCCCAGACGGCAGCAAGCAAGTCATCCCTCGAACAAGCTTCGTCCTGATGGGCAACAAGTTCGACAAGCAACTCATATTCCCGCTGTGTCAATGGCATAATCACTTCCCCGCGCTGAACGCGTTTGTTATCCGTATCCACCAGCAGATCATCGACTTGAAAAATAGTCGCTGGTGAGACAGCCTGCCGATTGTGACGCAAGGCGACTTCGACACGAGCAACCAGTTCTTCCATTTCAAAAGGCTTGGTGATGTAATCATCGGCCCCGCCAGTCAGTCCAGCCACCTTGTCACCGATGTAGTCACGAGCCGTCAACATAATAATAGGCACTTGGCCGGATTGTCTGATTTTCCGCAAAACACTAAACCCGTCTAGTTTAGGCAGCATCCAATCCAAAATAATGACATTGATTTTACCTTCATTGTTCTTAAACAGCGTCAATGCCTCCGCGCCGTCTTTTGCCCAAATAACTGACATATTCTCTAACTCGAACTCTGTTGTTAATGAATCTGCCAAAGCAGCTTCGTCTTCCACTAGAAGCAATGTTGATTTCAAATGATTTCCTCCTAACGCGGTCATTTGAATTATAAGCGCAAGTACAGGAGAATTGACACTGCTTTTTCTATAACCAAAAACTACCATCAATTTTGCTTTTGGTTCATAGTTTTTCTAGCAGCCTTAGAGAAGGTGCCACAGCGAAGAGAACACGAATTTACGATAAAACGTGCACTCGCAAAAGGACCGTCAATCCCTTATCCCGAAAGAAGTTGACGGCCCTTAGTCTGCGTTAAAGTGTTGAATAATATTTTTGTAAAGAACTCCTCAAAATCACCAAGCCCTAAATTTCGCTCACTGCGCTCTCACTAATCAAGTGCACCTCATGTTCATCATGCTTCAACTCAGGCCAATATTCCCGATTGGCCTCGATCAGATCATCCAAGACTTCCTTCGCCACTTGGGCGCTTGGCAAGGTTTTGGATAAGGTCAAGGCTTGCCACAGTTCTTGATAATCATGATTAATCCACGCATCAACGACTAATTTTTCGACCATCGCTTGATTGAGGATCATCCCCCGTTGAAACATCGGGATTTTGCCTTGCGTCAGCGGCTCGGCACCGTCTTTGCCAACGATGCACGGTACTTCAACCATAATATCATCGTCAATATTTGCCACCGCACCGTTATTTTCCACGATTAGCAACATACGTTCATGCGTGTTGAAGGCAATGGCACAGGCAAGATCAACGATGAAAGAGGCGTGGCTGTCGATCGGGAAGGAGCCAACGTCACTGGTACCGGCATCGATAATTTTCTGGGCGGCACTGAAGACGCGCTTTTCACGGCCATCTTCGACTTCATTGGCGCGCGTATAGTCAGGATCAGAGTGAGCCACCACATAATCCGGATAGAGATAATACTTCAAGTACGTGTTTGGTAGATAATGCGGATCAACCGCCAACAGATCCTGCGCCTTTTTGTGAGTTGCTTGCCAGCTGGCATCCATGTGCTGAGTGTCGACTTCGATCTGGGTCAAGTAGCCATGATGAGCAACATAATCCCGAATCTGCGGCAGATATTCATTGCCTGCTTTGTCCTTAACACTGGTCCACCAGCCAAAATGATTCATCCCAAAGTAACGGACTTCCAGATCTTTGGGCTGCAAGCCGATGATCTGTGACATCCGCCGCTGCGTACCAACCGGCATGTCGCAAATATTGAGAATCTTAGCATCAGGCCGTAATCGCCGACATGCCTCCGCAACGATAGATGCCGGATTGGAGTAGTTGAGCATCCAACAATCTGGCGAATACTTTTCCATAGAATCAATCAGTTCGATAATATCGCCAATACTGCGCATCCCGTAGGCAATACCGCCAGGGCCGCAAGTTTCTTGACCGACCACGTGATGTTTAAGTGGAATCTTTTCATCTTGCTCACGCATCTTATAGCCGCCGGAACGAATGTGGGCAAAACAGAAATCAACATCAGTGAAGGCGGTCTGCGGATCAGTGGTCCAAGTGAAGTCAATCGCCGGCGCCTTTTCTTTTAGCTCAATGGCAATTGCCTCAGCAATCGTCGCCTGTCGCGCTTCGTCGATATCATAAAGTTTCAATGCTCGCAGTGGAAAACGTTCGGCATTTTCCAGTAGCATCATCACGATCCCTGCTGTGTACGTACTGCCGCCACCTGCAATGACAATGGAAAATTGTTTGTTCTGATTCATTATATTGTCCCCCTAAACGCGCTCACTGCCACAGAAACCTGCGTGTAAGGACCTTGACCGCAATGGCCCAAGCCCGGCCATCACGGTCAAGGCACTTACACTTCGATTTCTAAACGGGCTGGTTCACGCTCTTTCTACTCAACTTCTGCCGCATCAAAGCCTAATGCTTCATCCACCGCCGCGCGAACTTTCGTAACGACAAGGCCATAAACAACATGCACATTGTTGCCTTTTTTGATAACACCACTGGCACCGGTTTCATTTTTTAAGACGGTTTCATTCACCAATTCCGGATTTTTCAAAACGGTTCTTAAGCGTGTGTAGCAGTTCGTGACACTTTCAAAATTGTCGGCACCGCCTAGCGCCTCAATAATCGTTGCCACCGGTACTTCCGTCGCACCTTTAGGAACACTGACCGGCGGGGCTTGTTTCTTTTCTTGATACTCAGCTTTGCTGTATAGCTTAGTTTCTTCTGCATCAGCTTCACGACCAATCGTTTTCAAATTGAACCTGCCGATTAAGAATCTGAAGGTGAAGTAATAGATAAAGAAGAACATGATGCCGACGACGATATACATTGGCCAATGGGTTTTACCGACCCCCAGCGGCACATTGTAGAGCAGAAAATCGAGGAAGCCATTCGGACCAATCGCCCGAACGTTCAGAAGGTTCAAAACCACCATGCTTAACCCGCTTAAGGCTGCATGAACAACAAACAGCAATGGTGCGATGAACATGAAGGAAAATTCAATCGGTTCCGTGACCCCTGCTAAAAAGGAGGTCACAACGGCTGGAATCAAAATGGCTTTCACTTTGTTCTTGTTTTCAGGTTTTGCCATTTGATACATTGCCAAGCAAGCACCGATCAGACCAAACATTTTTGAGATGCCTCGCGCGTCCCAGATAACCGAACGTGACAACAGATGAATATTGGGGTTAGCCATTTCGGCGTAGTAGATGTTCCGTGCGCCTTCAAAAATGTGCCCGCCGATTTCTTCAACCCCACCAAGCGAGGTATACAGGAATGGCGTGTAAATGAGGTGATGCAACCCAGTTGGAATGAGTAATCGTTCTAGCGACCCGTAGAGGAAGAGGCCAAAATTGCCTGTTTGGTTAATCACGTGCCCCAAACTGGAAATGCCCATTTGAATAAACGGCCAGACATACGTCAGCAAGACTGCTAACATGACGGTGACTGGAATCAAAACAATGAAGACAAACCGGCTGCCACCATAAATTTGAAAGGCACTGCGGAATTCAGTATCCACAAATTTGTTATGAATGAAGCCAACCGTTAACCCTAAAATAATACCTAGAAAGACCCCCATATCGAGAATTTGAACGCCAAGAACCGATGCTTGACCGGTACCTTGAAGATTCTCGGCCTTCGATAAAATCCCGCGCAGTTCCATAAACTTGTTCATCGCGTTAATGAAGACCAAGAATGTCAGCAGCGCCGTAAACCCAGCCTCTGCCTTTTTCTTCTTCGCTAACCCAACAGCCAAGCCCACACAGAAAATCACCCCAAGGTTGGTTAAAATTGACACCAACGATCCGGACAAAATCAAGCCGAAGCCTTTTGTCACCGGATTATTCATGAACGGCACCACTTCAAGCAGCTTCTGATTGGTAAAGATGTTCCCAATGGCAATCAGAATCCCCGCAATCGGCAGGATCAGCACGGGCACAAACATGGCCTTGGAAAAACGCTGCAGACCGTCCATAACCTTCTGTTTCATCTTTGTCACCTCTTCTAGTAATAGCAAAATAATTTCTTGATGATCTAAACATAACAGACAAGCTTTATAGTGAAAACCCTTTCAATACAACAAGAAACGTGTTCCGCTGATTCGGAACACGTTTCTTGTCGTGCCAAACTCCGCAATCTCCGGCCAGATGGGGCTGGAACGCTGTGACGGCGCTTCGAGCCCAAAAACCGGTCTCGAAGTCGCCTAACAACATCAGCGAC
>OBVA01000841.1_pt1 | contig 12073 bp, 10 predicted proteins | sample 1495021 | NCBI WGS metagenome assembly OBVA01 (sample SAMEA2579965, study PRJEB22360) | human gut metagenome | biome: human gut; feature: human-associated habitat; material: faeces | place: Denmark | collected 2008/2010
CAGTGGCGGGCGACATGAACCCCGTGGTACGTGTTCTGTGGGTGGCGCTCATTGTGGGCATTGGCATCGCGACCATGGCAACGCTGTGGGTTGTGACGAGGTAGCGGTGGGTCCGTTGCGAGGCGGGTTAGATTGTGACGAGCCGCCGCTTGAACGCAGCTACGCCGCAAGAGACAATAAATAGCGGGTACCGAGAAGAGCTTCTCAGCACCCGCTTTTGGTTTCCGCCTGGGTTCGACCGCTACCCGAGGAGCTCCGTCATTGCGTGAACGAGCCCCTCGGCGTCGTAGCCGTTCTTGTGATAGAGATGCGCCGGCGTTGCGATGGGCACGAACTCGTCCGGCGCTCCGAGTATCTTGAGCTTGCACGCCACGCCTGCCTGCGCCAAAACTGCCGCTACCTGATATCCGAGCCCGCCGCGGATGTTGGCGTCCTGCGCTACAACAACGCGGCCGGTTGCCGCGGCGGCGAGGACGGCTTGCTCGTCAAGCGGGCGGATGGTGGGCATATTGACCACGCGCACCTGCGCTCCCGTCTCGAGCGATAACCTCTCGGCGGCGGCAAGTGCCTGCTCGACAACTACGCCGGAGGCGATGATGGCGCCATCGGCCCCGTCGCGCAGCACGCTGGCGCGTCCAAATTCAAAGCCCCCGGCCTCTTCACACACGCGCCCCTGCGCCTCGCGGTTTGTCCTCAAATAGAGGGGGCCATCGAGCGCGAGCGAAGCCTTGAGGATGCGTCCTGCCTCCCAGGGGTCGGCGCCCTCGGCAAGCGTCATGTTCGAGATGGAGCAGAGGATGCCAACGTCTTCGAGCGCGCAATGGGTTGCCCCCATGACTCCAGCGGAGTACCCGGCATTGGCGCCTACGAAACGCACGGGGAGGTTCCCGTAGCACACGTCGGTTCGGATTTGCTCGATTGCGCGCATGGACAAGAACGGGCCAAACGTGAAACAGAAGGGGATGAAGCCCTCGATGGCGAGGCCCGCCGCAAAGCTAACCATCTGTTGCTCGGCGATGCCGACGTTGAAGCAGCGCTCGGGGAAGCGCTTGGCGAACTCATCCATACAGGAGGAACGAGAGAGATCGGCGTTAACAACCACGACGCGCTCGTCGGTTTCGCCCAGGCGCAGCATGGTCTCGCCAATCGCCTCTTTCGCCGTGGTCTTTTCGTCACTGGCGGTCATTAGCGCTCACCCCACTTCTGCTCGTATTCTGCTCGCAAGTGCCTAGTCGCCACGGCACACATCTCCTCGCTAATCTGGGCGCAGTGCCAGAGTTTGTCTCCTTCCATGGCGGGAACTCCCTTGCCCTTTATCGTGTGGCAAACGATGACGGTGGGTGTCTCGGAATTGGGGGAGGGAAGGCTCGAGAGCGCGTCGAGAATCTGCGTCATGTTGTTGCCGTCGGCAACTTCGATGACGTTCCAACCGCAGGCCGAGAAGCGCGTCGCGACATTGCCGATGTCGAGCACCTCGCTCGTCGGGCCGTCTAGCTGCAGGCGGTTGTGGTCGACAACGCCAACGATGTTGCCGAGCGAGTATTGGTGCGCGCAGGCGGCGGCCTCCCAGATCGAGCCCTCGTCAAGCTCGCCGTCACCCATCACGACCCAGACGCGACTTGTCTCATTGCCATGAAGGCGCAAACCCTGGGCAAGACCGCACGCAACGGGCAGCCCATGTCCGAGGCTTCCGGTGGAGACGTCGACATAGGGGTTCACGAGGTTGCAGGAGTGCATTCCGAAGCGCCCGTTGTCCTGTGCGTACTCGCGATAGATGTCGTCACGGGCGAAGCAACCGCGCATTGCCTGGTTGAACGAGGTGACAGCGCTGGCATGACCTTTGGAAAGCACGAATCGGTCGCGTCCGTCCCACTTGGGTCGGCTTGGGTCGTAGACGATGGCGTGCTGCCATATCGCGCACATGACGTCCGTTGCGGAGAGGTCTCCGCCAATATGAATCTGCGTCTGCGCGCAGAGCCTAAGTAGGTCCTCGCGAATGGCGAGGGCCTTTCCCTCGAGGTCGCGCAAGGTGCTCTCGTCGAATGCCCTGGGATTGTCCACGCTTGTCCTTTCTCTTGACGGCTTGAACGTGGGAATTGGCGAGAAGCATGGCTTATCGGGCCTTGCGCGTCTGAATCGTTGGGAAAGTTCGTCAGAGCCTTCAATCGACACGCCGCAAACATGCCAAGGGCGGCGTATTCGACACAAGAGCCTCCGTCATCGACACATCTCCTCGTCCCTTGCGCGAGTCCCGCGCACTCCCGCTCCGGGGTGGCGCATCTGTCAAACCTCTCTCGACAAATAAGACGCGTCGTCGCGAGGGCCGGATACTCGCAACGAGGAAACGTTGAAACCGGGCGAACCCGCCCGGCTGCGACCGCGCGTTACCGCGGAGATTGGGGGACGGATGCTCTACAATGAAAACGCCCGTTGCGAAGCAAGCATCTCGGCGCTTGGCGTCGGCACGTGGTCCATGGGCGGCACGAATGCCTATGGCCTCTCTTATGGCGACGTTACGGATGACGCGTCGATCGCTGCCATCCATGCGCTCGTCGACGGAGGCGTGAACCTTGTTGACACGGCTCCGGTCTACGGCGGCGACCATGCGTCCGAGAAGGTCGTGGGCGCCGCGCTCGCGCAGGATGGCTACCGCGACAAGGTCTTCCTCGTGACGAAGTTTGGCAACTACAACGACCCCGCTACGGGCAAGCGCGTCATCAACAACTCCTATGACAACGTGCTGGCAGAGTGCGATGCCTCGCTCGAGCGCCTCCGCACGGATCACATCGATCTTTACGTCATGCACTATCCCGACGCCAACACGCCCATGGAAGAGACGGCAAAGGCCCTCAATGAGCTACTCGAGGGCGGCAAGATCCGCCACGTGGGCCTTTCCAACGTGAACCGCGAACAGATTGACGAAGCCGCCTCGCTTGTTCGCGTCGACGCCGTGCAGCTGCCGTTCTCCATGGTCAATCGTGAGAAGGAGGCGGACCTCATCTGGTGCCACGAGCAGGGCATCATGACGATGGCTTATGGCTCGATGGGTGCCGGCATCCTCTCCGGCGCCTTCCGCGAGCTGCCGCACTTTGACGAGAAGGACATTCGCTACACGTTCTATCCCTATTTCAAGGATCCGATGTTCTCCCAGATCCAGCTGCTGCTCAAGGACATGGACGTTGTGGCCGATCGCCACGGTCGCCCGCTGTCCCACGTGGCGCTCGTCTGGGCGGCGCAGAAGGAATTCGTGACCACCTCACTCGTGGGTGTTCAGAACGTCGAGCAGGCGCGAGAGAACTGCGAAGCCTTCTCGCTGGTCCTCTCCGATGAGGAGATGGAGTTCCTCGACGCCTCTATCGAACGCAACCTGGCGGGTTTCTAGTCATCAGAGAGCCACTCTGGGCCTTCGGACGCTGCGGCCGGAGGCCCGCAATCTTATCGCGCAGCCAATTTCGTATCCAGTTCCCAAGTGCAACGGAGGAATCTCATGTTCGTTTCGATGAAGGAAATGCTTCAGCACGCCAGCGAGCACAACTACGCCGTCATGGCGATCAACTGCGTGGACTTCGAGCAGGGCCGTGCAATCGTCTCCGCCGCGGCGGAGGAGGGGTCGCCGGTCATCGTCGACATCTCGCCGCGCCAGATGAACGCCCATGCCACGCCTGAGTACATGGCTCCGCTCGTGCGCGCGATCGCCGAGGACGTTGATGTTCCGGTGGCTCTCAACCTTGATCACGGCGACACCTATGAGAACGCCTGCCGCGCCATTCGCGCCGGCTTCTCGAGCGTGATGATTGATGCCTCGAGCTACGACTTCGAGGAGAACGTCCGTCGTACCCGCATGGTCGCCGCGATGGCTCACGCGCATGGTGCTTCGGTCGAGGCCGAGCTCGGCCACGTTGGCCAGGCGGCTGCCGGCGACGGACGTACTGCCGATATGTACACCAACGTCGATATGGCCAAGGAGTTCGTCGAGCGTACGGGCTGCGACGCGCTTGCCGTTGCCATCGGCACCGCTCATGGCGCCTATCCTGACGACTTCGTTCCCACACTCGACTTCGACCGTCTCGCAGAGCTCAAGGAGGCCCTCCAGATGCCTCTCGTCCTGCACGGTGGATCCGGCGCGGGTGAGGAGAACATTCGTCACGTCGTCTCTCTCGGCATCAACAAGATCAACGTCTGCACGGATCTCTTCCGTCACCAGCGCAAGGCAATGCACGACAAGCTCAACGAGAATCCCGGCATCGACTACATGGACCTCATGATGTGGGGCGAGCAGGCCGCTAAGCAGTACATCAAGGATTACATGAAGATGATTGGCTCTTGCGGCCGCTATGGCTTCGAGTTCGAAGGCGCCGCGCTGGACTAGCGCCTTAATTGCCGTCTCCCTTGGGCCGCCGGGTGAAGGCTGTCGTCTGGATGATGCGTGTTTGCGGTGTTTTCGCTTGCAAGCGCGCGGGGGTCGGGCGACGGCGGTGCTCGGCGGCCCAGTTCTCCCTCCGCCGCAAACGGGCGCAGTCCCGCAAATGCGGTGGAGCTGTCGACGATTCGGACTAGGAGGCAACATGGTCAATTTCGAGTATCTCGTTCCCACGAAAGTCGTCTTTGGAAAAGACGCGGAGCTGCGCGTTGGCGCGCTTGCAAAGGAGGCGGGCGCAAGCCGCGTCCTCGTTCACTTTGGGGGGAGTTCCGCAAAGAGGAGCGGGCTTCTCGATCGAGTCGAGCAGAGCCTCTCCGAGGCAGGCGTGGGGTACGTGGAGCTTGGCGGGGTGGTACCCAACCCTCGTCTCTCGCTTGCCAAGGAGGGGCTCGAACTCGCCAAGAAGGAAGGCGTCGATTTCGTTCTCGCCGTCGGGGGTGGCTCCGTCATTGACTCGGCAAAGGCCATCGCCTATGGAATGGCGAATGACTTCGCGCTCGAAGACCTATTCCTCGGTCGCGAGAAGACGGACAAGATAGCGCCGCTCGGTGCCATCGTCACACTGGCCGGCGCGGGCTCCGAGACATCGAACTCTGCGGTTCTCGACATAGACACGCTTGAGGGACCCGTTCTCAAGCGCTCGTATAACCACGAGTGCTCCCGGCCCATCTTCGCCATCATGAATCCCGAGCTCACCTATACGCTGAGCCCTTACCAGACGGCGGCTCCCGGCGCGGACATCATGATGCACACGATGGAGCGCTACTTTACGCAGGAGCGCGATACGGATCTTACCGACGCAATTGCCGAGGGGCTGCTTCGAGTGGTGAAGGACGCCGTTGTAAAGGCGATTCACGAGCCCTCGAACTATGGCGCCCGTGCCAACCTCCTGTGGGCTGGTTCCCTTTCGCACTGCGGTCTTACGGGGGCGGGTTGCGTCTCCGACTTTGCTTGCCATGCGATTGAGCACGAGCTTGGCGCCCTATATGACGTCGCTCACGGAGCGGGGCTCGCTGCGATTTGGGGTAGTTGGGCGCGCTACGTCATCGATGCGGACCCCGAGCGCTTCGCGAAGTTCGGCGTAAACGTCTTTGGCGTCGCCGATGACCACGAGAACCCGCGCGCCGTGGGTATTGCCGGCATCGAGGCATGGGAGGCGTGGTGCCGGGAGATCGGGATGCCTACGAGCCTCTCGGAGCTTGGGGTGGATCCCACGGCGGAGCAGATTCGCACGATGGCCGCCGGCGCCGTCGAGGCGCGTGGTGGGAATCACGCGGGGTCGTTCGTCAAGCTGCGCGAGGCCGACATCGAGGCGATTCTCGAGTCTGCACGGTAGCGCTGCCCGCCCGCGAGCGGGGCTACGCGACATCAATGCTGAAATATGCGGCCGGTGCTCTCGGCCAGAAAGGGCCAGATAATGAAGATCGCACTTGTCAACGAGTTCTCCCAGGCGCCCAAGAACGCACTCATTCTCAGTGTGCTCAAGGAGGTTGCGGAGCCTCTCGGCCACACCGTGGTAAACACGGGTATGCACCAGACGGATGTGGCGACGGGCAATCCGGCGGACTATCCCGAGGACAACCCTTGCGTCACCTACGTGATGACGGGTATCCAGGCATCCCTTTTGCTCAACTCGGGTGCCGTGGACTTCGTCGTGACGGGCTGCGGTACGGGTCAGGGGGCGCTACTCTCCTGCAATTCGTTCCCGGGCGTCGTGTGCGGTTACTGCGTCGAGCCGGCGGATGCCTATCTCTTTCTGCAGATTAACGCCGGAAATGCTCTCTCCATTCCGTACGCCAAGGGGTTTGGCTGGGGTGCAGACGTGAACCTGCGCAACATCTTTACCGCGGCGTTCTCCTCTCCCGTGGGCCAGGGGTATCCTGCCGAACGCCGCGAGCAGCAGAACAGGAACGCGGGCGTCCTCGACGGCCTCAAGCGCGCGGTGGCCAAGGAGCTTCCCGATGCCATCCGTGCCATCGACCCTGACATGGTGCGCCAGGCGCTTACGCCGGCATTCCGGGAGGTATTCTTCGCCGGCTGCAAGGACGAGGCCCTCGAGGCACTCGTCCGCGAATACGTGGGCTAGGTCATCATGGCTGGCGACGCGCTTGCGATCTTTCATGGCGGGGGACCCACTGCGGTCATCAACGCGAGCCTTTACGGGGCGGTTGACGAGGCCCTGTCATCGCGCGAGATAGGTCGTGTGCTAGGAGTTCTTGGCGGCGTTGATGGCATCTCCCAAGGGAGGTTTGTCGATTTTTCCGAAGTGTCCCGCGAAGGGCTCCGGGGCCTTCTCGCCTCGCCATCCTCGGCGATTGGTTCGAGCAGAACGCCGCTTGAGGCGGAGGATTACGTGCGGCTCGCACAAGACATCGAGCGCGCGGGAATCAGGTGGCTCCTCTGCACGGGAGGCAACGGTACGCAGGACACCTGCGGAAAGATATGGCGAGCATGCCAAGAGGCCGGCATCGAGGTTGATGTCGTGGGTATTCCCAAGACCATGGACAACGACATCTCCGTGACCGACCATGCTCCGGGGTTTGCCAGTGCCGCGCGCTTCATGGCCGCCAACGTCTCTGCCGTGTGCTGTGACGTGCATGGCCTGCCCGCGCATGTCTCCGTCATTGAGGCCTTGGGGAGAAATGCCGGATGGGTTGCCGCGGCGAGTGCCATGGCGGATGAATCCGGGACGGGCGGCCCGGACCTCATCTACCTTCCCGAGAGGGACTTCGACGAGGACGCGTTTCTCGATGATTCGCAGCGCCTGGTCGACGAGAAACGCTCCGGCGTGATCGTGGTGAGCGAGGGACTCCATAAGGCGGGCGGCGTTCCGGTTGCCCCGCCACCGTTCACCACGGGTCGCTCCACCTATTTTGGTGATGTCTCGGCGCACCTTGCGCAGCTCATCATCTCGAAGCTTGGTTGCCGTGCCCGCTCGGAGAAGCCGGGGCTCATGCAGCGTGCGTCAATTGCGTGGCAGAGCGAGGTTGACCGTGACGAGGCGATCGCTTGTGGCCGCGAGGCGGTTTGCGCGGCGCTGGATGGGGATTCTGGGACCATGGTGGGCATCGAGCGCCTCTCGACAAGCCCCTACCGGGTTCGCTTCGTGCGCATCCCGATAGAGCGTGTGATGCTCGAGGAGCGCCACATGCCGCAGGAGTTTATCAACGATGCTGGCAACGGCGTAACCGATGTCTATCGCAGCTGGCTCAAGCCCCTTTTGGGAGCGCCTCTTCCGCGCTACACGAGCTTTCTCCCTCGGTAGACTACTTTAATAGTTGCAGATTTAAATCCATATAGCATCGGTTAAAGCCGGAGATCATGTCATCTTTTGTTGTCTGCCGATAAAATAATGTCTCGAAATAAGCGAGGTGGGGCGGTCGTCGTCCCCACCTCGCTTCCACGTACCAGGGTTGCGTTCGACACAAGTCGTTTCAGTTTCGACAGTGTCGTCAGACGGTGTTCGAGGCATCGAGGCACTGACGAGTTTACTCGACAGTTGTGACGTAACCCGGCCCGCCCGGCATCCTTGGTCCCAGATGGGAGGGCGGTCACATGGCAAAGACAAGCAAAGAGCGCGTGTATGACATCCTAGACTCGTGCACCAGGAACCATGACGTGCGGGATGCGGACTATTTCCAGGCGTCGTCAGTTGCCGACGCCCTTCATATCAGTCGCTCCCTTGCGAGCCAGTACATGAACGAGCTCGTGGGCGATGGTCTGCTTGTTAAGGTTGCCTCGCGTCCCGCCCTGTTCTACAGCCACTCGGCGCTCGAGTCCGTCTTTGGCGTGCGCCCGTCGATCGACTCGTTCGCGAGCGTTGACGAGATGCTTTCGAGCATTCAGAGCGCTCGCGGACTGGTGTATGACTTCGAGGACCTTATCGGTGCTCACGGCTCGCTTCGACAGGTCGTGGAGCGCGCAAAGGCGGCCGCGTCCTATCCTCCGTGTGGCCTGCCGCTCATGCTCGTGGGCGGAGTTGGCTCTGGTCGCCACGGCATTGAGAACTCCATCACGAAGTACTGCGTTTCCGAGGGCATCATCGTGGACGCCTCTCATGCGGGATTCGTGGATGCTGCGTCCGGCGGAGACGAGCTCGTCCTTGGCCTGCTCGGCAACGACGAGCGCGATGGCCTGCTCTCCAGCCGAGAGACTCGAATCGTGTGGATCAAGAACGCGCAGGAGCTTACCGACGCCCAGATGTCGGCTCTTCTCAGCCGTTTTGAGACGCGTCTCTCCGATGGTGGCCCCAAGCGTCCGCGCCGCGGGACCTCGCGCCTTTTCTTTGAGTACAACGGTGACGCCGCCGAGGTTGCGATGCGCCCGTGGGCCAGCTCGATTCCTGCGCTGTGCTTTGTTCCGGCTCTTGACGAGCGTGGAACCGAGGAGAAGGAGTCCTGGCTGTTTAGCCTCCTCCGCCGCGAGGAGGCAAACATCGGCAAGCCCATCAAGGTGAGCCAGTCCGTGGTTCGCAGGCTCGTCTCGATGCGCTTCGCTGACAACATCAACGGTCTCAAGCGTACCGTGAGCCTTACCTGCGCAAGTGCGATGGCAGATTCTGACAACCAGGGCAGCTCCGAGCTCAAGATCTACTCGTATCACATTCCCGGTGGTGCCGGCATCGCGCATGAGCTCGAGATCGGCGATGAGCCCGAGCTTGTGGACGTTGACCTCTATGACCCTGCCAAGGCGAGCTCTGAGGCTCTCGACATCCTCGACAGGTTCATGGCGCTCTTCTCCGTCGACGCTGGGGGCATGGACGATGTCGAGGGCCGCGCAAAGAGCGTCCTCTCGAGTTATTTCGAGTATGTCGAGCGTGACCGCGCCGCTCTTATCGGCGAGGCTGCGGTGGCGGATATCGTTCGCCAGGTGTTTGACCGCTATGGCATGCGCGAACCCGTGAACTTCTCTCGTCATTTCGTTGCGAGCGCGCACTTCTTCCGCAATAACCAGACCGCCGTCAATCGCTGGCGCACGGAGTGTGGCGCCACTGCTCGCACGTTCTTCCAGTTCGTTCGCCAGAAGTACGCGACGGAGTGCGACGTGCTTGAGCACCTCCGCACGTTCCTGCGCGATTGCCTCGGTTGGCGCATCGATGACGACAACCTCGCGCTCTTCTCGTTCTATCTGCATTGGTATCTGCGCGAACATCGCATGCGTTCTTGCCAGGCGCTCATCGTTGCCCATGGCCACTCCACGGCGAGCTCCATTGCCGACTCCGTGAACACGATTATTGGCGAGCACGTATTCGACGCCGTCGACATGCCCGTCGATGTCTCCGCCGATCAGGTAGTGTCCCAGCTCGAGCGCTTCCTGTCCCGTTCGCCCCTGTCGCTCGACGCGCTTGTGATGGTCGACATGGGCAGTCTTGAGCACATTGGCAAGCACCTAAGCTCGTTTCTCGGCGTATCCGTGGGCGTCGTCAACAACGTCTCCACCGCTCTCGCTCTCGAGGCTGGCGAGATGATCGTCCGCCAGGAGCCGCTTGAGCAGATTTGCGAGCACGTGTGCGAGCTCTCCCGCGCGAGCTATTCGATGAACATCGTCGAGCAGGCCAATGATTGCATCCTGTTCGTCTCGGAGAACGGCGAGATGGCCGCCACGAGGATTAGCGACCTGTTTATCAAGAGCCTTCCACGACCGATCCCCGTCGAGATGGTCCCGTGTGACTACTTCGAGCTCGTTCGCTCCAAGGGCGACCTTTCTGCGGTTACGCGCCGCAACGTCCTGTTCGTCTTTGGAGCCTCGAACCCTGGAATTGAGGGCGTGAGTTTCATGTCTCTCGAGGGGATCACCGAGCTCAAGGAAGACGACGGCCTGGCTCTCGGTCTCGAAAACTACCTCGCCTCAGACGAGATCTCTCAGCTCAAGAATAACCTCATCCGCAACTGCTCTATTGAGAACCTCATGCACCACCTCACGATTCTCGAGCCCAGCCACCTCATGGATGCGGTCTCTGAGTCGGTCGACGCCCTTCAGGCGAGCCTGGGCAAGACCTTCTCGTACCAGACGCGCCTCAGGCTCTATATCCACGTGAGCTATCTGGTTGAGCGCCTCGTCACCAAGGCGGCTCTCAATTATGGCGACTCAAACGCCTTTGCTGCCGAGCACGCCGACTTCGTCCGACTTGCTCGCACGTGCTTCTCGGGAGTCACGCGCACCTATGGTGTCGAGCTTCCTGTGGGTGAAATCAACTACCTTTTCGACCTTATTGAACTCGAAGACAACGGCAGGACCGAACAATGCAACGAAGAGAACTTCCTTGACGGCGACCCTGCCGATTCTTCGACAGACTGAAAGATTTTTTTAGGAGACTATCATGGCCAGAAAGATCCTCATCGCTACCCACGGTCACCTCGCGAGCGGCATCAAGAGCGCCATTGGCATTCTTGCCGGCGAGCCCTGTCAGATTGACGTCATCGATGCCTACACCGATGACGTGCCGGGCGACTATACGCCCGCGATCGAGCGGTTCATTGCCGGTGTGGGCGATGAAGACGAGGGCTTCGTCTTTACCGACATCCTGTCGGGCAGCGTGAACCAGCGCGTTATCCGCGCCGATCCATTCTCGAACCCCAACATCACACTTGTGACCGGCACCAATCTTATGGTCGTTCTGGGCGTCGCGCTTGACCCCAGGCCCGTTACCCGCGAGGTCCTCGACGAGATTATCTCTCAGGCCTCCGTGCAAGTTGTCGAGCCCGAGCCCGTCTCTGACGCTTCGGGCAACGCTGACGACTTCCTCAGCTAGGCATTTCCTCGACTGCTCTCGCGAAACCCCGGGGCGTAGTGCGGTCGGGCTGCATCTTCAAAGAATCAAAGATCGTCCGCTTCAGTTTGTCAGCTTCAAAGAGGGCCGCCCATTTTGGCGGAGGGAAAGAAAGCAGGGGAGGACACGTGATTCCATCCATTCGAGTCGATGACAGGCTCATCCACGGTCAGGTCGCTCTGGTCTGGTCGAAGGAGCTGGACTGCCCACGTATCGTCGTCGCCAATGACGACGCGGCAGTCAACGATGTCACCAAGATGACGCTTCAGATGGCTACGCCCACCGGCATCAAGCTTCTGATCAAGCCGGTCGATGAGTGCATCAAGGTCTTCAACGACCCCAGGGCCAAGGACATGCGTATGTTCGTGCTCACGAACAACGTCGCCGATGCCCTTAAGATCGTCAAGAGCTGTCCGGGTGTTGTCGAGAGCGTCAATGTCGCTAATGCGGGTCGCTTCGACGATACCGACAAGTCCCTCATGGTTCAGGTCACTCCGCAGTGCATCCTGAACCCGAGCGAGGTCGAGGCGCTCCGAGAGCTCAACCAGCAGGGGATCTCCGTCTACGGACAGGTTATCCCCACCGATCCCAAGACCCCCGCGAGCAAGATGCTCGCCGTTGTCGATAACTAAGGGAGGCGATTCCAGATGATGCAAGCGGCTCTTCTCACCGCCGTCGCGTACTTTATTTGCTATGCCGGAAACTGGATGTTTGGTCAGTGCATGACTGAGCGCCCGCTAGTCGTCGGACCCATCGTTGGCCTGTTCCTGGGTGATCCCGTCACCGGCCTTATGCTTGGCGCTACGCTCGAGGCTATCTACATGGGCGCCGTTAACATCGGCGGCTCCATCTCCTCCGAGCCCGCCCCCCCCACCGAGGATGAA
>OBVA01000847.1_pt1 | contig 12027 bp, 12 predicted proteins | sample 1495021 | NCBI WGS metagenome assembly OBVA01 (sample SAMEA2579965, study PRJEB22360) | human gut metagenome | biome: human gut; feature: human-associated habitat; material: faeces | place: Denmark | collected 2008/2010
TTTCAGCAGTATCGACCCCACGGCCGGCGGCTTCACAACCAATCAATTGTACGCCTTCATCATCAATAAAATGATAGAAGCTGCCGATGGCATTGGAGCCACCGCCCACACAAGCAATCACGGCATCCGGCAGACGCCCTTCCTTTTGAAGCATTTGCGCTTTGATTTCTTTGGAAATGACCGCTTGAAAGTCACGCACGATGGTTGGGAACGGGTGTGGGCCCATGACGGAACCGAGACAATAGTGGGTATCACTGATGCGAGAAGTCCATTCGCGCATGGCTTCGGATACCGCATCCTTGAGGGTGCCTGTACCAGTCTTGACAGGAACAACCTCCGCGCCGAGCAACTTCATGCGATAAACGTTGAGTGCCTGACGAATGGTGTCCTCTTCTCCCATAAACACCACACATTCCATGCCCAAAAGTGCCGCAGCGGTAGCGGAAGCAACCCCGTGCTGACCGGCACCGGTTTCGGCAATCAAACGGGTCTTGCCCATTTTCTTTGCTAAAAGCGCTTGCCCGAGAACATTGTTAATCTTATGGGCGCCGGTATGGTTCAAATCCTCACGCTTGAGGTAAATTTTCGCACCACCGAGGTCCTTTGTCATCTTTTCAGCGTAATACAAGCGTGACGGTCTACCGGCATAGTCGTTAAAAAGCGCTGCGAGTTCGCTGTTAAATTCAGGGTCGTTTTTATAATAATTATAGGCTTCTTCCAGTTCAATCACTGCATTCATCAACGTTTCCGGAATATATTGACCGCCGTGAATACCGAAGCGTCCGTTTGGATTGGTCATCGTTGTTCTTCCTTTCTGACAGCGGCAATGAATGCCGCCATTTTCTCTTGATCTTTATCGCCGTCAGTTTCAATGCCCGAGCTGACATCGACTGCATAAAGCGTGAGGTGTTGTAGGGCTTTTGTTATATTATTCGCAGACAATCCGCCTGCAAGAAAATACGGTCGTTTGATCTCCGCCAGCAGCTTCCAGTTGAATACCTTGCCGCTTCCGGCACCGGAATCAAGAAGGATAGCATCCGCCGTACTTTGCGCTGCTTTTTCAACATCCGCAGCAGTTTCAATACAAAACGCCCTGATAATTGGCGCATCGGTGAAGGTTCGGAGCTTTTCAAGATACGCTTCATCCTCGTTGCCGTGAAGCTGAACAATATCGATAACGCCCTCGTCGATCAGTGCCGCAATTTGTTGCGGCGTTTCATTGACAAAGACACCCACCGCCTTAATGGCAGGTGACAGGGCTTGCTTTAAGAGGCGCGCCTTCTCCACTGAAACATAACGGCGGCTTTTGGGGGCAAACACGAATCCGATATACTCAGGCATCAAGCGATTGGCCGCTTCTATGTCACAAAAGCGGGATAATCCGCAGCATTTGATCTTTGTCACAGCAGGCCTCGCAGTTCTGAAAGCTTTTGCCGCTTATTCGCTGCTTTCATCAACGTTTCGCCAATCAAAACCGCATCTGCACCAATGGCATCAAGTGCAGCAACGTCTGCGGCGGTCTTGACACCGCTTTCCGATACGAATAGCACATCATCCGGAATCAATGCGCTTAGCTTTCGGCTATTGTCAGTATCCACAGAAAAATCCTTGAGATTACGATTGTTGACACCAATGATTCGCGCACCGGCGCGAAGTGCCATACCAACTTCTTCTTGATCGTGGACTTCTACTAAGGCAGACAACCCCAAATCATCGCAAATTGCAATATATGCCTTGATGGCGTCTTCACTTAATATGGAACAAATCAAAAGCATCGCCGCTGCGCCAAGCACCTTGGCTTCGTAAATCATATATTCGTCCACGACAAAATCTTTTCTTAAACAGGGAGTGGACACGGCGGCTGCAATCTCCTTGAGATCCTCGTCGCGCCCAAGAAACCATTTCGGCTCTGTCAAAACAGAAATGCAATCCGCCCCGGCTGCTTCGTATGCTTTTGCAATCTGCACATAGGGAAAATCCGCTGCAATCACCCCTTTTGACGGTGAGGCTTTTTTACATTCGCAAATCAATGCCATACCAGGCTTTTGTAATGCCTTTTCAAAAGCAAAGTCCCCTTTGGGTCCAGATAGCGCCTGTTGCTTGAGCTGTGCCAACGGCACGTTCTGCTTGGCTATTTCCACACGCTCACGGGCGTGTTGGGCAAGTTGGTCAAGAATTGTCATACCCTTTCCTCCGAACGGTTGCTCACTTCAATAAATTGATTCAAGGTTTTCAATGCCTCACCGGAATCAATGATTTTGGCAGCCAATGCTATCCCATCCTTTAAGCTATCTGCTTTTCCACCGATATAGAGTGCTGCACCGGCATTCATCAACACCGCGTTTCGCTTTGGTCCCTTTTCGCCGTTTAAAATAGCACGAGTAATTTGTGCGTTTACCTCCGGCGTGCCACCTTTCAACGATTCCTTTGGGCAACGTTCAAAGCCAAAATCTTCAGGTGCAATGACTGAGGTTTTAAACCATCCGTCACGAATTTCGCAAACCGTAGTCGGTGCGCTCACAGAGATTTCATCCAACCGATCCTGCCCATAAACGACCATCCCACGTTTGATGCCGAGACTAATCAATACCTGTGCCAACGGCTCTACAAGGTATTCGTCATACACGCCAAGAAGCTGCATGGACGGTGTCGCCGGGTTGGTCAGTGGCCCAAGAATGTTAAATACCGTGCGAAATCCCAGCTCTTTACGTATGGCACCCACATATTTCATGAAAGCATGATATTTTTGCGCAAAGAAGAAGCACATCCCCACTTCATCCAAAAGCGCTTGGCAACGTTCCGGGCTTTGTTGAATGTTAACACCGAGCGCTTCCAGACAATCTGCGGTGCCACACTTGGAGGAAGCGGCACGATTGCCGTGTTTTGCCACCTTCATTCCACCGGCTGCAGCGACAAGGGCAGACGTTGTTGAAATGTTAAAGCTATTGGCGTTGTCACCACCTGTGCCGACAATTTCAAAAACATCCATGCCTGTTTCTACCTTAGTGGCATGGTCGCGCATGGCAGCGGCACAGCCAGCAATTTCATCGGTGGTTTCTGCGCGTGCGCTTTTGGTGGAGAGTGCCGCCAAAAAAGCAGCGTTTTGGGTGGCGGTTGTTTCACCGCTCATAATTTCGTTCATGACGGCATACGCTTCATCATAGGTAAGGTCTTCTTTATTGACAATTTTTACAATAGCATTTTTAATCATGGCTCATCGCTCCTTTATGAAGTTTTCAAGCATTTGTTTCCCATTCGGGGTCATAATGGATTCCGGATGAAACTGTAGCCCATAAATCGGATATTCGACATGTTGCACCGCCATGACTTCCCCCTCACTGGTCACTGCTGTGATTTTTAGCACGTTAGGAATCGTGTCGGCGTCTGCCGCCAGTGAATGATACCGTGCGACCGGTGCCACATTGGGGCACTGCTTAAACAGTAAGCAACTTGCATCAAACCTCACATCCGATTGCTTGCCGTGCATCAATTCCTTGGCATAAGTCACCGTTGCGCCAAACGCTGTACAAATGGCTTGATGCCCCAGACAAACACCGAGAATCGGAATATCGTGAATGGTTTTCACAACATCGACAATCACACCGGCATCCTCCGGTCTTCCGGGACCGGGAGAAAGAATAATGTGCGACGGTTGCAACGCACGAATCTCTGCCACGGTCATTTCATCGTTGCGTATGACTTTGATATCCGGCTCCATCTCGCCAAGAAGTTGATAAAGGTTATAGGAAAAACTATCGTAGTTATCAATCAATACAATCATCCTGCATCCTCCTGTGCAAGCGCCAGCGCTTTGAGCGAAGATTCCGCTTTGTTCAGACATTCCTCAAATTCCTTTTCGGGAACGGAATCGGCCACAATGCCGGCGCCACTTCTTACAAACACCTTGCCGTTTTTCTTGTAAACAATGCGAATGGCAATGCACATGTCCATATTTCCTGCAAAATCAATGTAACCAATGGCACCGCCATAAATACCGCGCTTGTTATTTTCAAGCTCACCAATGAGTTGGCATGCTCTGAGCTTCGGTGCACCGGATAAGGTTCCCGCCGGTAGCACCGCTTCAATCGCATCCAGTGCATCCTTATCATCACGAATCTCACCACGTACCGTAGAGCCAATGTGCATCACATGGGAGAAGCGTTCAATGGTGTGGAACTTTTCAACCTGCACAGTGCCAAATTTGCTAATCTTACCGATGTCGTTGCGTCCAAGGTCCACCAACATATTATGTTCAGCAAGCTCTTTTTGATCGGCAAGCAGCACTGCTTCAAGCGCGCGGTCTTCGGCATCGTTTCTGCCTCTCGGTCTTGTGCCGGCAAGCGGAAAGGTATGCAATACCCCATTTTCGAGTTTCACCAAGGTTTCCGGCGAGGCACCTGCAACCTCCACATCGGTTCCCGAAAAATAAAACATGTACGGCGATGGATTGATGGTACGAAGCATTCGATAGGTGTTTAACAAGCTCCCTTCAAAGGGTGCTGCCAAGCGATTGGACAATACAATCTGAAAAATATCCCCTTCACGAATATGGCGCTTTGCTTGATTGACCATCTCACAAAACTGTTCTTTTTCAAACAGCGGTGTCACCGCGCCGAGCAACTTCCCACTTGGTTCATCTTTCTTGGCACCGTGACGGAGCAAATCCACCATCTGTTTCAATGCCATTTCTGCTTTGTTATAGCTGACTTCCGGATCATCAAGCGACATGTTGACAATCAGCACCATTTTTTGCTTGAAGTGATCAAAAACAATGACCTTATCAAACAACATCACATCAACATCTTTAAACGCTTCACTATCTTTCACCTCGCATTTCACCGTTGGCTCACTGTAGCCGAGATAATCGTATGAAAAATACCCGACAAGCCCACCTGTAAATGACGGCAGATAGTCAAAACGCGGACTTTTGTAATCGGCAAGAATTTGTCGAAGATAGGCCGACGGATTGTCTGTCTGTATCGTGAGATTACCGATTTTCATTACACCATCCAGACAAGTGATTTCCAATTTCGGATCTAACCCAAGGAAGGTGTAGCGCCCCCAGGTTTCATTGGTCTGTGCTGATTCCAGCATATAGCAGTGCGTGGATACATTTTTCAAAACCTTCATGGTTTCAATAGGTGTTGTAAAATCAGATAAAATTTCGCAGCTTAATGGCACCACTTTATATTTTCCGGATGAAGCAATGGCTTTGACGACATCCAAGTTTGGTATGATGTGCATGCGTTGTCCCTCCAAATTAAGTACACAATGGTATTATGCATTTTAGATTTTTTATTATTTCGTTAATACGGCGTTTGCAACGCCGCCAATATTTAAACGACAACATCCTACACACCCCTTTAAAAACAAAAGACGCCTTTGCGCTGATTGATCAGTCAAAGACGTCCTTCAAAATAAAAAACGCCCTTGACAGAAATACACTTTCTGTCAAGGACGAATAAATACACTTATCCGCGGTGCCACCTTGATTCACGGCATGACCCGTGCACTTAGCAGGATACCAACATATCCCCGACATTTATACGCCTGCCTACAGCGTCGCAGAATACTCTGGATTGCTCCATTTGACTGCGCCCTCAGCGGTCCATTTGACAACTTGTTTCTTACCTGACTCTCAGCACCACAGGCTCTCTGTAAAGGCATCATTGCCGTTATCTCCGCTTCAACGGTTTTCGTTTTTAATTTTGTTATTATTATACGCCTGTTCTCCTACCTTGTCAATAGACAAATGCAACTTGTTATTTTTTGTACACATTTCTAATAAGGCGCATAAAAAAACACCACCCTCTAAAAGGTGGTGTACGCATCGCTATTTACGTTTTGTCGGTGCATCCTTCCCATAACGGCTATTGCGCAATGCTTGGCTGGAAGCGGCGCGCGCGTTGGTTGGGCGTGAACGACCGGCTTCCGGCATGTAGACAATCGGTTCCTTTTGCACCGGCGCATCGTAGCGTTTTTGATGGATGTTGGATTGTACGCGTTGTTGGGTTTTGGCTTGACGCATACGCTGAGAGCGAGAAAGTTGGCGCGCACGCACACCCTTACGCCCCTCTACATAAAGCAGACTGAAATATATGGCCGGTACGGAAAAAAAGACAAACAGGCACAATGCCGCTAAAAAGGCAAAAAAGCTAAGTTGCACGTCAAAGGCAATATAGAAATTTTTAACCGAAAGCACCATCGCCACCACCCATGCCACCACCGGCAAAATCATTCCCGGACGGTTAGAGGTGCGACTTGCCAATTGGGTTTCAATTCGTTTCCCAAAATAGAGAACCGCCGCATAAATGACAAAGATGATAAAGGTTTTCAAATTAAACATTCTGCGAACGCCTCCCTAATAAAAGTCTTGTTTTATTGTACCCAAAACCCAAAGCCAATGCAAGGGAACAAATCCCCTACAAAAATAAGAGCGCTAAAGAATAAGAGCGCAAAAGCGCTCTTATCAAACACAGTTATTTACGTTCAAAAACAACAGAAATATTGCCTTGCGCATCCTTCACCGGTTCCACCGTGCAGCCGAAACTTTCAGCAAGCACACGAAGCGGTACCATGGTGCGATAATCGCTGTTTGCAAAAGGCGCCACATCCATGGTCTTCTTCACACCGTTAACGGTGTACTCCTTAGAGCCCACGGTCATGACAATGTTAGTGGTTCCATCGGTGGCCGTCACAGTCTTGGTGGTTTGATCGTATTTTACTTCACAACCACCCAAGGTTTCTGCCAAAAGACGGAATGGCACAAAGGTACGGTTATTCATAATCACCGGCTTGGTATCGGTGGTTTTGTAGACACCGTTTACACTGTAATTGTAGCTACCGATATTAAGCACCACCTTCACAGCATCGGCACCCTCTTCGGTAAATTTAAACTTGCTAATCCCAGTTTCATAGAAGTGACCGTCATTGTCACGCAAAATCAAGGTGATTTCAACCTCTGCCGGTACATCGCTGGAAATCAAAAGCTTTCCTTCACCGGTAGAGGTGATGTTGCTAATGTCAGTCACAGTCCCAGCCAGTTTTGCATTGGTACCGTCTACGGTTTTCATCACAACTTGTGCCACCGTTGGCTTCCAGAGCAAATAAAGACGATCGCCACTGCCGTTGGCAAGCTGGAAGGTTACACTGCGGGAAGCACCGCACCCGGCTGAACCTGGGGTCAAAAGCAAGCTCTTATCACTTTTTTGAACAGTCAATTCCACGGTCTTAGAGAAAGAATGGAGCATGCAGGTGACTTGAATCTTACTGCCTTCGAGCTTTTGATTGGAGCTAACGGTAAAACGCCCCTTGCTATCAAAGGTGCCTTCGGACACCGCTTCACCGGAATAGCTGAAAATGGCTTCGGAGCCGGTATAAACGGTTTGTTTGCCTTCCGCATCTACCAATTTAATGGTTGGGGTAACAGATTCCCCTAAGGATACAGAGGTCGATGGATAAACAAAAATCATATCTACTGCTTTGTCCAAAATATCCTGTTGGTCGCCGGAATCGCCGCCTTCACCGCCACTGCCTTCGGTCACGGTGATTTTCAAAGAATTAACCGGAGAAGGCTCACCGTTACCCGGTACAAATTCAATCACATAGTATGCCGTCTTGGCGCTATTGGTCAATTGCACCACCACAGAGTCGCTAGCCCCTGCCGGAATCGGCATTTCATAGGCTTCGAGCTTTGTGTCTTTGCTGTCAAATGGGGTCACACGAATCTTATCATCGGTCCCAGCCACAAAATCCTTGTCAAAGTTGAGCTTCACAGACGCATTATCACTGGCTTGCACCGTAGAGGAGGCTGCAGTCATACTGGTAGGAAGCTTGGCTTCACGGTTGTCTGCTACGGACACTTCAGCCGCAGGACCGAACGCACCGTTTGCATCTTCAATTAAAAATTGAATTTTATCACCCGCCTTGGCTTTGTAACCCGGCCCAAGACCAAAATACATCTGTTTATAGGCGCCATCCTCAGAGTAAAGATCCCCACTGTTCACCTTGACACCATTTACACGCACTTCAAAATTGTCGCCTTCTTTGGCGTCATTAAGGTTTACAACGATTCGGCTATCGCCGACTTTCACCGGTTCAATGGAACCGACGGTGGCCGCTTCCCCGCTTTGCGGCATGACCGGCAACAACAAGCAAATCATCGCCATACAGAGAATACCGGATAAGGCTTTCTTTAATTTCATTGTGTCACATCCTTTATACATTTGTCACAATCCAATAGCTGTTCACTTCATCATAATATGAATGCCCTTAAAATACAAGGGACAAGCACCAAACACTTAAAGCCCCGAACGTGGCGGGGCTTTAAGTGTTTATTTTGCGTTTTTATTGGTGATGACAATGGTGCTGTTGTCGGCCTTGAGATCAATCTCATAGCCTAAGGCGTTAGACACAAAACGTACCGGCACCATGGTTCGCTCATCATCGTTCACATAAGGGGCAATATCCATCCAACCAAGCTCGCCGTTGACAGTATAGAGGCTGGCATGGGTGTTCATTACCACGGTGGTATTGCCACTGATAATGGTAATGTCATAGGTGTTGATATCAAAATCCACCTCTGCACCAAAGGCCTCCGCTACAGCACGCAACGGAATGAATACACGCCCGTTGTTGGATACCGGCACTGCACCGTCGATTGGCACAGTCTTGTCATCCACGAGCATCTCGCCTGCGCCGATGGTCATGGTAATATTCTTAGCAGGCGCAGCCTTTTCTGCCGCCTGAATTGGGCTCACGGTCCCGAGCATCACCATAAGTCCCAGCAACAATACTGCCAGTGCTTGCTTGATGCCTTGTTTCTTTAATTGCTTCATCATAGGTTCCTCCTTTGTCTGAATCTATTCTAGACAACGATAACTATCATAACGTATTTTGTCCAATGAATCTCAACAACGCCGTGACAATTCACCGAACGCTCACCAAAAAGAATGCACTGCTTGTAACTGATTCGATAACTTTACGGTAAGCGCCCGCCGTATTCCATCCCCCACCACTAACAATCAACCGCCTCAATTATGAACAAATAATGACAATCCGCTGCTTGCCCTCCCCCCTCGAAACTGATAATATTTAACTATATGCGCATTAAAAGGGGGATTTTTGTCTATGTCAACACCCGGTCTCAACCGCCTTTCTTATATCGATACCCTGAAGGTCCTCGCTGCCTTTATGATCGTCTTACTCCATGTATCTGCCATCTATGTTGATTTAAGCGCCACACCAAAAGGGGAATTGGTCTATTTCATCAATACCATTGTCCGTCCCGGTCTACTTATTTTTATGATGGTTTCCGGCGCCTTGCTCTTACGCCCGCAATATACCTTCAACTTCAAAAAGAAATTCCTGTATATTGCCAAAATATACGCCTTTTGGTCAGCCTTCTACGTGGCATTTGGACAACTCGCTCATGCAGCAAGCGGCAAACCGCTGCTTACTCCGGCAGAAATGGTGGTGCATTGGGTGCGTGGCCCATACCATTTTTGGTACCTTGCGATGCTGTTGGGGCTCTACATCTTCATGCCTATTCTCACCCGTTTAAAGGATTTTCAAACCCTAAACTATTTTGTTATGCTCGCCTTTGTCTTGGCTTATGTGATTCCGTATGCCCGTCCCTATTTGCCGGATTGTGTGAACGGCTTTATCAGCCAAATGACGATTTTTAATGTGGGGCACATCCTCTTTTTCTTTATCTTCGGGGCTTGGCTCAATATGCTGCCTTTAGATAAAAGCCTCCTTCGCCTCACCTGCTTTTTCTTTATCGTGGGCTTGCTTTTAACCATCTACCAACTTCACACTGCAAAGAGCTATGACCTTCTTCTTGCGGACTCTCCTCTAAAGGCCTTTGCCCAACTATTCTTATCGGGCGGACTTTTCTATATGTTACGTTATGCCCATCAGCACCACAAAAGTGCTGAACGCACCTTGCTTTTATCGAAATGCTCGTTGCATATCTATGTGACTTCCGCCTTTGTTATCTATCTCTATCAATACCTTATCCAACCATATTGGGATGCCCTCGTGCCTTATCCCGGTCTGAGTGTTCTCATCTGGAGTGTGGTTGTCTTCATTATTTCCGCCGGTCTTGCTTATATGGTTTTTCTCAAAGACCGTTGGCTCAAACGCCATCGCACCGAAAAAGCGCAAAAGCCATCTAAAGCAAAATAACCATCCATTCAAAAAAGGAGGCCCATCGCCCAATGAAAAATGTCCTACGCTTTGTTGTGTTTGTCGTGCTCTGCTATGCATCCTTTGCACTCAGCCACGCCATCTACGCCTTTTTTGACACCATCTTATCGGTGTACACCATCAACTGGCCGACCAGTCTGCAAGCCAATCTCGTGCCAAGCCTACCAGGATGGATCATCAGCGGGATTATGCTGAATTTTTGTGTCCGTAGCCGACTCACCGTTCCCGGTGCCACTTTGGCCATGAGCTGGCTCATGGTCCTCGGTCCATTCCTTCTGCTCTTCTTAAATGAACGTGGCATCTTAAGCCTTCCATTGGACAATTTGTTTAACGATCCCATGCCCCTTGTCATCCAATGCTGTGCCTTCATTGCCAGCTTTATCACCGTTAATCATATGACAAACCGCTAATTATCGAACAGGTCTTCTAAAAAAGGCCTGTTTTTTTGCGTCAAAATGTCCACGGACATACTTCCACACTTTATCTATTATATAAGTTTAACCTATCTATAAATTTCTTAAAATTGTGACAGCCTCCAAAAGGTGCTATTCTAAGGGAAAGAACTACGATTCACACCATAAAAAGAAGGAGAAATTGTCCCTATGAACGTTTTTGACATTCTGGGCCCTGTGATGATTGGCCCGTCCAGTTCTCACACCGCCGGCGCAGCACGCATCGGCTTGGTAGCACGCACCCTTCTTGGCAAAGAACCGATTACCGCAGAAATCCTGCTCCATGGTTCCTTTGCCAAAACCTATAAAGGCCACGGCACCGACCGCGCCCTTGTCGCAGGTATTTTAGGCATGCGTCCGGATGATGAGAATTTACGCAATGCCCTCGATATCGCTCAAGAAAAGGGGATTGATGTACGCTTTGTGCCAACAGAATTTCCGGATACACACCCAAACACCGCGGAAATCCATCTCACCGCCGAAGACGGCAGCACCGCCTCTATTCGTGGATGCAGTGTTGGCGGCGGCAATATCAAAATCGTGCGCTTAAATGGCATGCCCGTATCTCTCACCGGTGAATACTTCACCCTTATCGTCATTCACCGCGATACCCCAGGGACCATTGCCAGCGTCACCGAATATCTTTCTAACCACAAAGCCAACATCTGCCACTTCGACTTATCCCGCAAAACCCGTGGCGGCGAAGCAGTGATGAGCATCGCGGTAGACAGCATCGATGGCGTGGACACCAAGGATTTGTGCCAAACCATCGAAGCCTTTGACAATATTTATACCTGTATTGCCATTCAACCGATTTCATAAGAAAGGACACCGGACACATGGAATTACTCAACTATACGTCAATCGCAGAGCTTGTTGCCCTCGCTTCAAGCAAAGAGCAAAAAATTTCCGAGCTGGTGCTCCACGACCAAGCGGCCCAACTCAACATGGACCAAAATCTTGTTTTTGAAAAAATGCTGTACAACTACCAAGTCATGAAAGACAGCATTGAAAAAGGCAACGATCCAGACATCCGTTCCACCAGCGGTCTCACCGGTGGCGATGCCGCCAAGCTCTATCAAGTCTATAAGGACGAAAAGACACTCACCGGCGGCTTTATGGCCGGTGCCATGTGGCGCGCCCTCGCGGTTATCGAGCTAAACGCCGCCATGGGGCGTATCGTCGCCTCTCCAACTGCAGGAAGCTGTGGGATTCTCCCGGCAGCAGTGGCCACCATGCAGGTAGAACACCACCTCAGCGACGAGGACTGCGTCATGGCGCTCTTTACTGCCTCTGCAGTCGGCATGGTCATCGGTAACAACGCTTGCCTTGCCGGTGCAGCCGGCGGTTGCCAAGCAGAATGCGG
>OBVA01000850.1_pt1 | contig 11983 bp, 7 predicted proteins | sample 1495021 | NCBI WGS metagenome assembly OBVA01 (sample SAMEA2579965, study PRJEB22360) | human gut metagenome | biome: human gut; feature: human-associated habitat; material: faeces | place: Denmark | collected 2008/2010
ATCGGCGCAGGAGGACACGCCGCGGGAGGATGCCGTGAACATCGCCGCCGATGGGAAATCGTATGATATCCTAGCGGAGCAACCGATCCAACCGACTTCCGAGTTGCCTTCCCATTTGTTGATGCACAATTTCTTGCGTGCGAAGGGACGGGATAACCGGGTGGTATTGCATACGCATCCGACGGATATTATCGGCATGACGCATTGTAAGCCGTTCTTGGATTCGGAGAAGATTACCCGCACGTTATGGCGTATGATCCCGGAATGTCGGATTATCGTGCCGAAAGGGGTCGGTATCGTTCCTTACGAGATACCGGGCACTTTGGCGTTGGCGCACGCTACGATCCGTCAGTTGGAGGAGCACGACGTGGTGTTCTGGGAGAAGCACGGTATCCTTGCCGTCGGTGAGGACCTGATCGAGTGCTTCGATGCGATCGATACGTTGAGTAAATCCGCCCAGATCTATTTCAGTGCCCGCATGACCGGTTACGAGCCGGAAGGTATGACGGAGCAGCAATTGGATGACTTGGTTCCGGCTTTTGGACTCTAGCGTATGCGAAAGAAATTAATCATTCTATTCATAGGGATCGGTTCGTTCACGTTGTTCGCCCAGCAGCGAGACCATCGGACACGGGAGTATATCGCTCCGGTCCGTATTGTCTGGCAGCAAGATAGTTCGCAAATTACGGGAGCGAACCATTTGCTTGTTCCGGGCAACGGACAGTCGGATTTGGCGAATAATCGGTTGTGTGTGTTGAAAAGTACGCCAACCGAACATCCCGCTTTGCTGCTTGATTTCGGGAAGGAGTTGCAAGGCGGCCTTCAGCTGGTGACCGGTATGCCGCCGTCTCACGATCCGGTTTCCGTGCGGGTTCGTTTCGGCGAGTCCGTTAGTGAGGCTATGTGCGAGATAGATGGCGCGAACGGGGCGAGCAACGATCATGCGATGCGGGATTTCGTGGTATCGCTCCCTTGGCTGGGCGTGCAGGAGATCGGTAATTCCGGTTTCCGTTTCGTGCGTATTGATGTATTGGGTGATTCTACGGAGTTGCAATTAAAAGAGGTCCGTGCGATCTCCACGTTCCGGGATATTCCTTATCTGGGCTCTTTCCGTTGTAATGACGAGCGGTTGAACCGGATCTGGAAGACAGGTGCGTACACGGTCCACTTGAATATGCAGGAATATCTATGGGACGGCGTAAAACGGGATCGTCTGGTCTGGGTGGGGGATTTACATCCGGAGGTAATGACGGTCAGTACTGTCTTCGGTTATAATGAGGTGGTTCCTAAGAGCTTGGATTTGATTCGGGATATTACGCCGCTGCCTAGTTGGATGAACGGTATCAGTTCGTACTCGATCTGGTGGTTGTTGATTCAGCGGGATTGGTATTATTATCAAGGGAATCTTGCGTATCTACAAGAGCAACGCTCTTATATGACTGCTTTGTTGCGTCACTTGATCTCGAAGGTTGACCCAAGCGGACAAGAGAGACTGGATGGGGACCGTTTCTTGGATTGGCCTTCCAGTGAGAATACACCCGCTATCGATGCCGGCCTTCAATCGCTGATGATACAAGCCATGCGTGCGGGAGAGGAGTTATGTACTGTTTTAGGCGAGGATGCGTTGGCCTCGGAGTGCCGTATGGTAGCTTCCAAGGCTATTGAGTTTTCCCTTTGGAAGAAATCCCGGTTCCCTTCGGAGAAAGATCGGATTACGCCCGGGGATAAACAGGCCGCCGCCTTGATGGCTCTGGCGGGTATTATGGATGCTAAGGAGGCGAACGAGCGTTGCTTGGCGGTGGACGGGGCGAAAGGCTTCTCTACGTTTTACGGGTATTATATGCTACGGGCGATGGCGTTGGCTGGTAATTACCAAGGTGCGTTAGATGTGATCCGTACGTATTGGGGAGCTATGCTGGATGTAGGTGCTACGACGTTTTGGGAGGATTTCAATATGGAATGGCTTCCTGACGCAGGGCGTATTGATGAGCTGGTCCCCGCTGGAAAGAAAGATATTCATGGAGATTATGGGGCGTATTGCTATCAAGGTTTCCGCCATAGCTTGTGCCATGGATGGGCTTCGGGTCCCACATCGTGGTTAAGCGAGTACGTATTGGGTGTACAAGTGGTGGAACCGGGTTGCCGTACGGTACGTATCATCCCACATCTGGGAGATCTCGAATGGGTGGAAGGTACGTTCCCCACGCCTTACGGGGTGATTGAGATCCGGCATGAGAAAGGTGCGGACGGTAAGGTGATAAGCCATATCAACGCTCCTGAAGAGATACGAGTTACCCCATAGCTCTTATACTTAGTTGTAGAATGTATATAATTATAGAATATATGAAACAAACTATTTGCATCTACGCTTTCGCCGCCCTCTTATTAGGCGGTTGTAAAAGCAATAATGAATTAACGATACCTACGAATCTCCGTACGGAATACCTTACGGAGCCTATCGGCTTGGATACTTCGTCTCCTCGCTTTACATGGGAATACTCCGGAAATGAGGAGGGCTTTAAGGCTTCCCGCTATGAGGTACGGATCGGTACGAGTCCGGACGACTTGCGGCCCTATGCGGAAGGAATGGCCCTGAAACCTCATACCCGTTATTACTGGAATGTTACGGTATGGGATGGTGAAGGGCGTCCGTGCGCTACCTCGGAGACGGCTTCTTTCGAGACCGCTAAGTTCGATCCCTCGGATTGGTCCGCCTCTTGGATTACCGATCATAAGGATAAGGAGTTCGAGCCTGCCCCTCTGTTCCGCAAGTCTTTCCCGGTAGGCAAGGAAGTGAAGGATGCCCGTGTGTACGTAGCATCTGCTGGGTATCATGAGCTATTCATCAATGGCGAGCGGGTCGGAACGAATTATCTGGACCCAGGGTATACGCATTTCGATAAACGTATCTTGTACGTGACGCATGATGTTACCTCTTTGCTGGAGCAAGGCGACAACGCCGTGGCCGCTGTTCTGGGAAACGGCTGGTACAATGAGCAGTCCGTGGCGGTCTGGAATTTTCATGAGGCACGCTGGCGGAATCGTCCCCGCCTGCTATGTGAGTTACGTATTACCTATACGGATGGTACGACGGAGGTGATTGGCTCGGACGAGACTTGGAAGACTTCCACCGGGGCCTATACCTATAATAATATATACAGCGGCGATAAATTCGATGCCCGGCTGGAAGAGGCCGGATGGAAAAACGCTCATTTCGACGATAGTAAATGGGAAGCGGCACTTCCGGTGGTAGCCCAGCAATTGCCGGGAATCCGTATCACGGAAGAGGTGAGGCCCGTGTCGATGAAACGTTTCTCCGATCAGTTATATGTATATTCTTTCCCGAAGAACATGTCCGGCCTTTGCCGCTTGAAGGTGAAAGGTGAGGCGGGAACCCGTATCACGTTAAAACATGGTGAGTTGTTGAAGAAAGACGGTCGCTTGGAGCAAGGCAATATCAATGTATATTATCATCCGGTCAAACCGGACGAGGTATTCCAGATGGATGTCTTTACCTTGAAAGGTACGGGAGAGGAGGAGATCTTCATGCCTTCCTTCTCTTATCACGGTTTCCAATACGTGGAGGTGGAGAGCAGCCGTCCCGTTACTTTAACGGAAGAGAACTTGACCGGCTTGTTTATGCATAACGATGTCCGTCCGTCCGGTTCCTTCGCTTGTTCGAATCCTCTATTGAATAAGATATGGGAGGCTACGATGCAGGCTTACCGCAGTAACCTGCACAGTATCCCGACCGATTGTCCGCAACGGGAGAAGAATGGCTGGACAGCCGACGCGCATATCGCGATCGACCTCGGTTTGCTGGGCTTCGATGGTATCACGCTTTATGAGAAATGGATGGATGACATTATCGACAACCAGCGTGAGGCGGGTGAGATTTCCGGTATCATTCCTTCCAGCGGTTGGGGATATGGCGAGTGGCCGGGTCCGGTTTGGGACGCTGTCATGTTCATCATCCCGAACGCCTTGTATGATTATTATGGAGAGTCTCGCAGTATAGAACGCTTATATCCTACGATGCTGCGATATCTGGATTATTTGAAGACGAAAGAGAAAGACGGTTACTTGCCTTTTGGCTTGGGTGACTGGGTGTATTGGAAAGCTACGACGAATAATGAATATACCTCTACCGCCTACTATTATCTGGATTATAAGTTGATGGCTCGCTTCGCCTCTTTACTGGGCAAGGATGCCGCTCCTTATCAAGAGAAAGCGAATACGCTCAAATCCTTGATCAACCAGAAGTTCTTCAAGGCCGAGACCAGTGTGTATGCCGAAGGAACCCAAACGGCGCAAGCCTTGGCCTTGTATCTGGGACTTGTACCGGAAGGAAAGGAACAACTCGTGGCGGATAAGCTGCGTGAGGTGGTAGCGGGAAATAACTATTTCTTGGATTTTGGTCTATTAGGCAGTAAGACCGTTCCGGCCATGCTTACGAAATATGGCTATATCGAGGATGCCATGAAGATGATCACGAAGACCGAGGCACCTTCTTGGGGATATTGGGTAGAGACGATGGGTTACTCCACATTGCCGGAGACGTGGACACTTAGTCCGAAGTTTGCCGACGCTTCCTTGAACCACGTCTTTATGGGAGATGTCTCCGCTTGGATGATGAACCAGCTGGCCGGTATCAATCATGACGACTCGGCTCCGGGCTTCCGTCATATCCGTATCACGCCTCATTTCGTGAAAGAACTGGATTGGGCGAAAGGTGAGTACCATTCCGTACGCGGCCGTATCGCCAGCGAATGGAAACGGGAAGGGGATAAGGTTATGCTTACCGTGACGATTCCGGCTGATTGCTCCGCCGATATCGTGGTAGGCGATCAGACCGAGACCGTATCCGCCGGTACGCATACGTTTTCATATCCGGTGTGATAAGAACCGTATGACTTTAGTAAGCCGGTAATGACATCGCCTATATTGGCTTATTTTACCCAGTTGTAGAGACGGGGCGTGCCCCGTCTCTACAACTGGGGATTTCGAAAGCAAATAATTGAGAACCTTAAAGATTAAACGTATGAACAAGCTACTTCTTGCTCTTCTATTGTTTCTCCTATCTTTCAGCTGGATAAAAGTGACTGCCTCGGACAGTTGTCCCGCTTCCTTCCCTTGGAAAGCCCAATGGATCAATACCGAGCGTTGCCAAAGCGCTACGAATACTTGGTTGATCTACCGTAAATCATTCGCTGTGACGAATGTCCCGAATCAACTCATCGCCCGTATCGCCGCCGATTCCAAGTATTGGCTTTGGATCAACGACCAACTGGTTATCTTTGAGGGTGGCTTGAAAAGAGGACCTTCTCCTTCCGGGACTTATTACGATCCGGTAGATATCGCCCCTTACCTGACAAAAGGCTCGAACACCATCGCTATCTTGCTCTGGCATTTCGGGAAAGATGGTTTCAGTCATATCAACAGCGGGAAAGCGGCTTTGTTATTCGAGGCGATTGCTCCGGGACTGGAGATCGTCTCCGATGCGAGCTGGCAGTGCGCCTTGTATGAGGCCTATCAAAATACCGAGGCCCCTTTCCCGAATTACCGTATGCCGGAGAGTAATATCCGCTTCGATGCCCGTCAAGCGATAACAAACTGGAACCGTACGAGTTTCGAAGGTTCCCTTCCGGGGGCGGTCTGCGTCGGTAAGGCGGGGAAAGCTCCTTTCGGGGATCTGGTGGAACGTCCGATACCCCAGTGGAAAAACAGCGGCCTGTTATCCTATGTATCCGTCCGGGAATCCTTGAGAGGTGATACCCTGTTCTGTCGTTTGCCCTATAATGCCCAGATCACTCCGTATCTAAAAGTAGAGGCGGAAGCCGGGAAAAACATCCACATACGGATGGGTAATTACGAGGGAGGAAGCGAGCTCAACGTACGTGCCGAATCTATCACCCGTGAGGGTGAGCAGGAATACGAAATCTATGGCTGGATGAACGGCCATGAGGTCTATTACATCATCCCCGAGGGCGTGAAGGTGCTGGATGTGAAATACCGTGAGACCGGTTACAACACGGACCTCGCCGGCTCTTTCCATTGTGACGACCCGTTCTACGACGAGCTTTGGCAACGTTCTGCCCGCACCTTATACATAACGATGCGTGATAATTATATGGACTGTCCGGATCGTGAACGTGCCCAATGGTGGGGTGACGAGGTGAATGAGCTAGGCGAGGCTTTCTACGCCCTTTCTCCGTCCGGGCAGAAACTAGCCGTAAAAGGCATCCATGAATTAATGAATTGGCAGCGGGAGGACGGAACGCTCTACGCTCCGGTTCCGGCGGGTAATTGGGATAAGGAGCTTCCTTTACAGATGTTGGCGTCTATCGGTTGGTACGGTTTTTATACGCAATATTATTATAGTGCCGACAGTAGTTTCGTCCCGGTGATATACGACCGGATGCGCCGTTACCTGCACGAGGTTTGGCAAGTCGATAAGAGTGGCTTGGTGATCGAGCGTCAAGGCGCTTGGAGCTGGGGCGACTGGGGCGAGCATGTCGATATGGGTGTATTGACCAATTGCTGGTATTATCTGGCCTTGAAAGCGGAGCGAGCCTTCGCCCTGCAACTCGGCAAGGATAAGGATGCCGATGAGATCTCCCGGATGATGCGTAGCATAGAACGTTGTTTCGACACGAAGTTCTGGACAGGTTCCGCCTATCGCTCCCCCGGCTATAAAGGGGAGACGGACGATCGCTCCCAAGCCATGGCGGGTGTTTCCGGGCTGGGCTCGAAAGATAAGTATCCGGCGCTGACGAAGGTACTTAAAAAGGAGTATCACGCCAGCCCTTATATGGAGAAGTATGTCCTAGAGGCTCTTTTCCAGATGGGCGAGCCGGCGTTTGCCTTGGAACGGATGAAGCAACGTTACACCCGTATGCTGGATTATGCCGAATACACGACCTTGTTCGAGGGATGGGGCATCGGAGCCGAGGGCTTCGGTGGCGGCACGATCAATCACGCTTGGAGCGGTGGCCCGCTTACCTTATTGAGCCAGAAGGTCTGTGGTATCGAGCCAACCTCTCCCGGCTTCCGTACCTTTAAGATCTCGCCTCAATTGGGTTCCTTATCGGAAGCCTCTGCCAGCCTAGAGACTCATTATGGAACCATCCGAGTAAGTATCAAGAAGAAAGGCAAGCGATTGAAGTTCGATCTCCAAATCCCGGAAGGCACCTCCGCCGAACTGATAAGACCGAACGGCACTCGCAAGCATCTCGACCCGGGGCACCATCAAGTGGATTAGTGATCGCCCTCTGTTTTCCTGCGGACATACACCCGGTGGCTTCCATAACCCGATAGGGTGATTCCACTCGTCGGGTCGCTACTGAGGCGTAGTAGCTCACGGTTTGCGCTACTACGTTTTAGTCCGGTGACAGCCATGTAGTCTTGTATGCGCAAGAATGGGTGTTCATCCAGGTAATCCAATGCCCGTGTCCGGCGTTCCTCTTCGGTGAAGGGCGATTTCCGGACACGGCTGATACCTCCCCGTCTTAAATCGCAACGCAGGTTAGTCTCCCGTATCAATTCCTTGTTGGCCCGGTAGTTGATACCATTCACCTCGATGCTCCGTGCGTTACGCTTCGGTTCGTCACCATCCAGCGAGTCGATCTCCTTGTCCTTCGCTACGCCTAGGCGGGGCGTGAACGTACCGATGCCATCCAACGTGACCGACTGCCCTTCCGCCATGCAATAGGCCAGATGTTCCGCTACTGTCGTCATCACCTGTATTACGCTACCCCTGCTCAAGCCCGATCCGGGGTAGGTGATCCGTTCCACGAAATCCTCCATGTCCATGTTCCGTTGTATCTTCATCCGATAATACACCGGCTTTTCCCCCGTCCCGTTCAGGTCGCACATCTCTTGCTTGATATATTCTGCCATAACTGCTACTAGGTATAATTGTTTGTATCTTCAAGTTAAAAACATTCTTCTTACTATATACAAATATACTAACTACTTGATCTATTTCCAAATTATCACCGTGGAATATATAGACCACGTCGTGATTTGTATATTCCACGTCTTGATCTGTACAGACCACGTCGTGGTTTGTAGAATTATACAGTATGCGAACAAGAATTCATCTGCTACCGATAAGGTATTTATGCGGTATCGGAGCGTTATTTACTTAGGGAGAAGCGGACAACCCTCACGTTTCCTCTGCCAAGTACGTCGGCCAACCCTGCGGGATTCTCTATCTTCCCTAAACGGGTATAGCTGTAAGACGAGGAAAAGGTCTCGTAGAAAAGGACTACCGTATTCGCTCCCCATAGAAGTAGGTCGCCTGTATGGATTATACCCGGACGGAACGTATTGGTCGCGATCAAGAGTATTATACTCGTTTTCCCTGCTCGTATGCTTGCCTCAAGGTCGGGTTCCCTTCGATCTCGCCCACGTGCCACACACCACCGCAGAATAGCGTTCCTTTCACGGTCGGGTTCTCCAGACAGTCGAGGAATCCCATAAAGTTGGTCACAATGCGATCCATGATGCCGTTATCGTCTTCAGCGGCCGTGGCGATGAAGTAAAACTCCTTGTTTTTCATTTCGGTATAAGGACCGCAGCAACGGTCTATCAGCGTCTTCATCTGTGCGCTCATGGCATAGAAATAGACCGGCGTAGCCATCACGATTACATCGGCGGCAAGCATCTTTCCGATAATCTCTGCCGCGTCATCTTTTTGTGGACAAGGCTTCTTGTATTGGCTGCACACGCCGCATCCCGTGCAGGGGTGAATGGTCTTGTCTCGCAGAAAAACCTTTTCCACACGATGACCGCTTTCGATCGCCCCTTGCATAAACTCATCGCATAGCGTATCGGAATTGCCTCCACGACGGGGGCTGGAAGATAAAATCAATACATTTTTCATGTTTACTGTTATTTATTAGGTTCTACATTCATTTTTAGGATACAAAAATAGCGAGATAATCCCTATCTTGCGGTAGACAAATTACGGATGTTATGACCCTAATTACATAATAATACGGAAGAATGATCACAACGGACTCCGGTGAGCAAGTCGAGGCACTTGCTCCCATCATCATTTCGGCCAGCCGGTCAACGGATATCCCGGCCTTTTATGTCAAGTGGTTCTTTAATCGTTTGGCCAAGGGGTATTGTGTTTGGTATAATCCGTTTAATCGGCGGAAGATGTATGTGTCGTTTGAGCGGTGTAAGGCAATCGTGTTTTGGACAAAGAACCCGAAGCCGATATTACCTTATTTGCATGAGTTGGATAGGAGGGGTATCCATTATTATTTCCAGTTCACGTTGAATGACTATGTGAGCGAAGGCTTTGAGCCGAATGTGCCGAGCGTTACGCAACGGGTGGAGACATTTCGGGAGTTGTCGGAAATGATAGGGAAGGAACGGGTGATCTGGCGATTTGATCCGTTGATTATGACTCCATCTATCACGCCTCGTGTCTTGCTTAGCCGTATTTGGAAGATCGGCAATCAGTTGAAAGGATATACTGATAAGCTCGTGTTCAGTTTCGTAGATGTAAAGGCGTATCGTAAGGTACAGAACAATCTTATAAAAGAGACGAATTGCTTTACGAAAGAGGATGTGGAAACCGCTGAGATGAATGCGACGCAACGTCAAGAAACTGTAGAGGGATTGGTGAAGTTGAGGGAAATTTGGGCTTCTACTGGTTGGAATGTGACACTCGCTACTTGTGCCGAGGATATTGACCTTGCGGTTTATGGCATTGAGCATAACCGGTGTATCGACGGTGATTTAATGGAGCGTGTGTTTGGGGAGGATTATGAATTGGTTTATTATCTTCGAACAGGCCAATTACCCGAACCGGATCTTTTTGGTACGTTTCCCGCTTTACCCGACAAACGCAAAGAGCTAAAAGACAAAGGCCAACGGAAAGCCTGTGGTTGCATGATAAGCAAAGATATCGGTAGGTATAACACTTGCTCCCATTTCTGTGTCTATTGTTATGCCAATACAAGTAGGGAATGCGTACAAAAGAATGCGGTACACTATTCGGACGATAGTGAAAGTTTGATTCGAAGTTAAATTTGAAAGCAAGGTCAAATGAAGCGGCGTATTAAATTAAGCCGTCTTTTATAGTAATCGAGACCAATACTATCCTAGAATAGTGTTGTATAACATGCCGGATTTATCTATTTTTGCGCCCAATACGAAAGGTTAAGAATAGGAAGTTTTAGGTATGGCAAAAAAGAAAGGTAAGCCTCAACCCCGGAAAAGCAAGAAGAAGCGGGCATCATCATTCATGTCTTCTGTAAAGAAGATGCTTCTTGGCGCTTTTGCGGTAGTTGTTTGTTTTATCGGTGTATTATTCATATATAACTGGTTTTATCCGGTATCCAAGACACGGCCTGTAGAGAAGAAACAGGATCGGGCGGAGACAATAGTCCGTCCGAAGATCTCAGGGCGGTTCCGGAACATCGGGTAAGAAAGCCGCGCAAGCGACGAAAAACAAGCAAACGACGAACCCAAAGAAAGGGACCTCCGCTTATACTTTTCAAGAGGGAGCTGAGATACCGAGACTAAAGAATAAACAAAAAGAGCAGGTTATAAAGCATGAGGGCTATACGGTTTCTTATAATTCCGATTATAAGATCGCCAATTGGGTAGCCTATGAACTGACCTCGAAAGAGGCGACAAGTAAGAAGAACGAGCGGTCTAATAAGTTCGTCTCGGACCCCATGGTGAAAGGGGCTAGCGCCACGAACGAGGACTATACCCGTTCCGGCTATGACCGAGGACATATGGCGCCTGCCGGCGATATGAAATGGTCCGCCAAGGCCATGCGGGAATCGTTCTACCTAAGTAATATCTGTCCGCAAAAGCCCGGCTTGAACCGAGGTATCTGGAAAGATCTGGAAGAGCAGGCTCGTTTGTGGGCGAAAGAGAATGGTTCTTTGTTGATCGTGACCGGCCCGGTGATCACGGACGACCTGAAACGGTTAGGTAAGAATCGGGTGGGAATCCCAAAGACCTTTTATAAGGTAATCTGTACGATAACGAACGGTAAACCAGAAGGGGTAGGTTTTCTGTTTGATAATAAAGACTATGGAAAGACTCCGTTGAAATCGATGATGATCCCTATCGATAGCGTTGAGAAGGTTACCGGAATTGATTTTTTCCCTTCTTTGCCTGATTCGATAGAAAATCCGATGGAAGCATACGTGAATGATGGTAGTTGGTCTTTTTAAGGCACGTTATGCTCAACAATCTCTAGGCGAGAATGTTTTATATTTACTGTGAAGAAAAAGAAATCATAATTAAATAACAAAATGCAAGTTATCATGAAAGGAAAATTAATCCCTGTGTTTGTTTTGGCAGCATTGGTTTCCTGTAGTCAACCACCCGTTAAGGAGCAAGGTCCTCGTCCAGTTAAATTGGCGGACGTTACTTCTCTGAACATGGTTGAGAAATCATTCAGTGGAGTGGTATCGCCCGATCAATTCAGTGATTTGGCGTTTAAGATGTCCGGCCCGCTGATCTCATTAAACGTGGATGAAGGCCAGAAGGTCCGTACGGGACAGATCGTGGCCGAGATTGATCCGCTGGACTTTAAATGGGAATATGAGGCGAAGAAAGCGTCTTTCCAGACCGCTGAGGCGCAATTGCAACGTGCGAAGAAGTTATTGTCCAAACAAGCTATCTCCAAGCAAGAGTATGAGTCTACGGAAGCCTCTTACTCAAATGCCAAGGCTGCTTTCGAGTATGACCAAAATACATTGAACCAGACAAAGCTTCGTGCGCCGTTCGATGGATTTATCCAGAAGAAATATGTGGAGAATTACCAGAAGGTACAGGCCGGACAAGGAATCGTTTGCTTGATCAACCCGAATAAGTTACAGGTCGTGTTTACGATGCCGGAGAGTAATATCAATTACTTCTCTTCTCCTTATTCTGTTTATGTGGAATTCGATAATTACAAGGGCGTTCGCTTCAAGGCGAAGGTGAAAGAATACGTGGAAGC
>OBVA01000852.1_pt1 | contig 11961 bp, 9 predicted proteins | sample 1495021 | NCBI WGS metagenome assembly OBVA01 (sample SAMEA2579965, study PRJEB22360) | human gut metagenome | biome: human gut; feature: human-associated habitat; material: faeces | place: Denmark | collected 2008/2010
CCAGGGGCGCTTGCGCGAGGCGGACGCGGGCGGTTCGGCGAGCGACCGCGCGCGTGCGGTTCTCGGCGTCGAGAGCGGCCTGGAGCTCGAGGCGGTCTTGCTGGTGGGGCGCATCGAGCATCATCCGCCGTTTCACAGTGAAGCCGATGCCGACTGGTCGTTCGTCTCGTGGGACGACTGATGGCGTCGAGATGACATGGGGCAAGGTCGCTCAGCGGCCTTGCCCCATAGTTGGTTAGAGCTGGCAGATGTTCTGGCTGCGGCCCTCGGTGTAGGCGAGCACGTTCTCGAACTCGATGATTGCGCGACGCTCCATGGATTCACGCGTGAGGAAGGCCACATGGGGCGTGAAGACGCAGTTGGCGGCGTTGACAAGGGGATAGTCGGCAGGGATGGGCGGTTCCATGTCGAACACGTCGATGCCCGCGCCGGCGAGCTTGCCGGCATTGAGGGCATCGGCGAGGGCGTCGTTGTCGACGATGGCTCCCCGGGCGCAGTTGATGAGGATGGCGCCGTCTTTCATCTGGGAGATTTGATCTGCACCGAAGCTCTTGCGCGTGGATTCGTTGCTCGGCAGATGCAGGCTCACGATATCCGCCTGGTTGAGCAGCGTATCGAGCGGAACCTGCTCGATGCCCGCCGCGGCGGCTTCCGGGTGCTCGTCGCGGGAGTAGCCCAGCACGCGGGCGCCCAAGGTACGGAACAGGCGTCCGGTTGCGCAGCCGATCTTGCCGCAGCCGATGATGCCGACGGTCTTTCCAAAGATTTCGGTTCCCATCAGGCCGGCGCTCGTCTCGCCCTTTCGCACGGCGCCGTCGGCGGCGACCACCTTTCGCAGCACGTCGATGGTGAGTCCGAGTGCGAGCTCGGCGACGGAGATGTCGGAATAGCCGGCGCAGTTGCGCACCTCGATCCCGCGCGCGCGGCACGCGTCGAGTGCCACATGATCGATGCCCGTGAAGGCGACTGCGATCATCTTGAGCGCGTCGGACGCCTCGATGACCTCGGCGGGATAGGGATTGTTGGCGATCATGACGATTTCGGCCCCGGCGCTGCGGCGCGTGAGCTCGTCGGCGTCGGTGGTCTTGGTATCAAAGTAGACGAACTCATGACCTGCGGCCTTGAGAGGCGCAGCCAGTTCGTCAATGGTTTTGCCGGGGATGCCCAGCGGTTCCAGCAGCGCGATGTTCATGATGGTTCCTTTCGATTGGCATGACGATTTGGGTTCGATAGGTTGTTACCGCTCAGTCGGTTCGAGTGCCTCGTCCAGGTAGGCGAGAGCGTCCCGATAGGTCTCGCTTCCGGCGGGATTCGATGCATCCCGATCGAAGTCGTGCTCCAGGTAGTACACCTGATGCATTCGGTGGCGGGGAGTCGAGCGCATGAGCGTCTTGGACTGCTTGAGCGGTACGTCGTTGTCGCCGGTGCTCGCGGTTATGAACACGGGCGGAAGCCGTGCAAGGTTTGCGGGCGACAGCGAAAGATCGCTTGCGTTCGCGTCGGTGATGCCGAGCATCTTCGCCCAAAGCCCCTGCTGGCGCGCGTGCACGTAGAGCGCGTAGCGCGTGGCTTTGGGGCCATGGAGCACGAGGGAGCCGGAAGGGCCGCAGGCGTTCACGGCCGTCGCTTCGTCCACGGCGGGAAGCGTGAGGTAATGGGCGTTCGGGGTGTTCGTGAAGGGGTCGGCGAGGTCCCAGTATCCGTAAAAATCCCAGATGGCTGAGGGTTGAAGCAGCTGCGGGTGCTCGACCCGCATGCGATCGGCCAGCTTGAGCGCCAGATATGCACCCGCGGAGCGGCCGAAAAGCGCATATCGCGTGCAGCAAAGATCGGGCAGCACGCGCTCCACGACATGACAGAGGGCCTGGAGGGACAGGGCCAGCGAGCGCTCGAGTGCCGTTTCGGGGCAAAGCGGATAGTCCATGGCGATCAGGGTGTGCCCTGCGTCCTCGATCATCTCCATATAGGGCTCGGGCAGGTCATCGCGATCCCCGTACAGCATGCCTCCTCCGTGGTAGTACACGATGGCGCATCCTGTCGAGGCCCCTTTGGGCGCACGGATGGTCGCGTGGATCTCACCCTCCTCGATGGGTACCGTCAGGTTCACGGCGTCCTCCTATCTATCGATCAGATGGTAGATTCGCGCGCCGAGCGCGAGCTGCAAACGGGCGGCGCATCTACAAGGTCGTCGGGATTGTGCAGGTCGATTCCCGCGAGCCTGTGGATGCGTTCGGCGCGGTAGCGGATCGTCTTCGGGTGCACGTAGAGCTGACGTGCGGTCTCTTGGTAGTTGAGGTTGTTTTCGCACAGGGCGCAGGCCGTTTTGAAGAAATCGGGGCTCTTGTCATGAAGCTCGATCACACGCGGGTCCAAAAACCTCATGAGCTCAGATGAGTCAGTCACTTGCATGAACAGCTTGTAGATGCCTAGATCTTCGAAGCGGATGAGGCTGTTGCGGTACTGGTCCCCATCGAAGAAGCGATCGATCTCGGTGACTTCCCGCATGAGCTCCGGCAGGTTCGCCGAAGTCCCCAAGGAGGAGATGGCTCCCAGGTACGTAAACGACGGCAGCGCCGGTACGTTGCGCACGTCTTCCATGGCAGCTTTGATGCTGTCGGTGCCGAATCTTGCCTGGGGCGACTTTACGTTGTGAAGGAAGACGATGGATTTGCTCGCCTCCAGGTAAGCGATATCGGGGTAGATCATCTTGATGCAGCGGCGCGCCATGATCAGGATGTCGTCGCAACGGTCGACGGCGTTCGGGCCGTCCAGGTCGATTCTCAGCAAGAGCGCCTCGAAGTGGGGATGCGCGCCGATGTTCAAGGACTCGAGGGCATCCTTCACGCGCTCGGCTCCGAGCGTGGGATCGGTCAGCAGCTCGCGCATCAAGTTGTTGGTTTGGAAGAAGAGTCTGCGGTCGAGGGCGCTTTGCTTGAGCACCTCCATCTGCAGCAACGACACCACGTTCTCTACCGCCATGATGTCGAGTGGGGAGAGGCGCTCGAGCGTCACGTGCAGAATCAGATAGCGGATTCTGTCGTCCGAGCTGGGTATGAGGACGGCGGTCGCATGGCGCGTGACATCGTGGTACGAGAGCTCGGCATCGAAATAGTGATGGCTTTGGTACGGATTGCCCTCGAGTTCCGTCAGGCGCGGCATGGTGAAGCGGGAGAGCTCCTGGCTCGTCGTGACGCGGCGATCCTTGGTGCTGTCGAAGAACGTTATGTCGGCATGGATGAGGCTGCGCAGCTTGAGTAGGATCTCGAGCACGGTGGGCTCGCGAAGCGCGAGGTCCATCGTCTGACGATGCAGGTCGTAGAACCGATTGAGAAGTGTGAGGTTCGAGTCCAGGAACGTGCCCAGCACATCGAGCAGCAGGCTCTCGTACTTGGTGCTCGACGGGATCTGGATAAGCGGGATCTCGTGCTTGTCGCACTGATCGATGATCTGTCTCGGCGCCTGCGCAACCAGGCGCTCGGGCTTGAAGATGATGGCGCCGATCCCGGTCCTGTCTGCCTCGTCGAAGAACGTGGAGAATGCCGCAGGGGAGAGATTCTCGAATGCGTAGAAGCTGGTGATGAGCATCTGTCCCCGTTTGCCCCATATATCGATGTCGGGCGCTTCGACGATCATGGCGGTGGAGACTTCACGTGCAAGGCCGTTTCTGCCCGCGATCACGGTAGCGCCCTCGAACGAGGGGAGCTTCAGCGCGTCGGATACGTTCATGTGGCTAGTCTCCTTTGCTCACGGTTGCCGGTCGGACGATGGCCGTTTCATTCGGTCTCGGTACCGCCCCCGATGGATGGTAGTGCAAAGGGCCCCGGGGCGCACATGGCGCCACGGGGCTGTCTGAGAATCAACAAGGGCGCGCGCTCGCGCGGCCATGCAATGAGAGGAGTGGTGCCGCGGGGCTTGGTGCGAGGCGCTTGCCGCTACAGGCGAACGTCGCGGTTGCAGTCCTTGCTGTAGATATAGGCGAAGTCCTCGTCGCGGCCGATGCCGTAGGCTGCTTGCGGACAATAGGCGCCCATATAGAGATAGTCGCCCTTCTTGACGGGAAGCCACTCGTCCTCGAGCACGTACATGCCCTCGCCCGAGAAAATGTAGGCCCCGTGCTCCTGGAAGTGGGTCTCTACGTAGCCGTGGCAGGCGCCCGGCTTGAAGGCGAGGATATGCATGTTCATGTCGAAGCCCAGGTCGGTGGCGGAGGGCAGGAAATCACAGCACTTGACATCGGTCATGCCCTCGTAGTCGACCCATTCCAGATCGTTGGAGTTGCCGATCACGGTGTGCGCCTCGTGACCCTCGATGCGGTCGTAGAGCCGCTTGTACATGAAGCCGTGGGCGTCGCCTTCACCCTTGTTCTCGAAGAAGATCTTCTTTCCCTCGGGGACGAAGATATAGCCGCCATCGGTCACGGTCTGGGTGGCCTCGCCATCGGAGACCTCGACGGTGCCGTCGAAGAAGTAGATGAAGAGTTCCTCGCCCGGCTGTCCCCAGCCCTGGGAGTTCTTGCCGCCTGCGTGCACGGTGAGCAGGTAATCGGCGAAGGTGGCGCCGAGCTTGGGCGAGCCCAGGATGGTGATGTCGCAGTTCTCGAAGCCGGGAATGACGTTCTTCACGCAGCCGTCGGGCTCGATGACGGCCCAGTTGCGCTTGACGACAGAGCGGTTCTGCAGGATGTCGTCGCGGTATCCGGTGTTGTTGTTGCGATAGCCCATGATTGCTTCCTTTCTTTTGGGCGGTTTGGGTATGAGGTGCGCGCAGGTGCGGACATGTGCCGCGTGCGCGGGAAAGGTCGAGGGGATGCGGGGCGCTAGGCGGTCTGCTTGGTCTTGGCCAGGCGATTGACCAGGAAGAACAGAAGGGTGCCCGCAAGGATGATGGCGACGGCCAGATAGAAGCCGAGGATCTTGGACCCCGTGGCATCGGAGATCGCGCCGGTCACCGCAGGAGCTATGACCGAAGACGTCATTCCGAAGAAATTAAACACGCCGTACATCGTCGCTACGGATCCGCCTGAGGCGAAGCCTGAAAGCCAGGAGATGATGATTGGCTCGACGGCGAGCTTGCCAAAGAATCCGTACGCCACGATTCCGATGACGAGTAGCGTCTGGTTGCCGGTGTTGATCATGAAAGCAAGCATGGCGGCGGCTATGAGCTCGAGCGCAATGATGATGGCGACCTTGCGTTCAGGGAGCTTATCGGCGAGTCGGCTGAAGAGAAGCGCTCCGGGGATGGCCGCGAAGAACACGAGCGAGCTCGCTACGCCCACCGCCGTGCCCTCGAAACCGCGTTCGGTCTCAAGGAAGTTAGGCAACCACGTGTCAATGAGGTAGTATGCATACATGGTGGAGAAGTACAGCACGTAGGCTGCGATCATCTGCGGCTTGAAAAGTGCCTTCACGTCCGTCTTTCCCGTAACGTACCGGGCGTCTTGCAGACGGCGGCCTCCTCAGGCGAGCGAACGGTGCGACTGAAGACGAAAACCATGACGAGAGCGAGGACGAGCGCGATGATGGTCATGGTCTGCCAGGGGAATGCGCCGGACCCTACGAGCGCGGATGCGCTGATGAGCCCCAGGCCCGAACCGATGGCCATGCCGGAGTTGACGATGGCGGTGGAGAGGCTCTTGCGGTCGACCGGTACGTTTTCCGCGGTGAGCGAGTAGGCGCATCCGTAGAACGTGCCGCACCCGACGCCCGCAAGGGCCGAGCCGGCATAGAGAACGGGCAGGGTGGTCGAAGCGCTCACGATGGCGGAGCCGATGGCAAAAAGCGTGAAGCCTGGAACGATCACGCGCTTTTGTCCAAACCGATCGACAAGCAAGCCTGAAGGGATCTGCATGATGACATAGCCGAGAAAGTAAAAGCTCGAGATACTGCCAAGAGCCGCGTCGGACGCTCCGCCGAAGTACTCGGAGAGGATGGAATAGACCGGTGTGAGCGCACAGCGGTAAATCCAGATGACGATCCATCCTGCGGTGAGGATGGCGACGATGCGCTTCCAGTACGTGTCCTGCTTTTGCTGCTCGCTGTTGGTCATGGGTTGAAGCCCCTTACGGTTGATGGAACAGGTGAGGGGCCCGGCACTCAAGGGTGAGCGGGCCCCGTTTTAAAGCGTGTGGGCGCTATTTGATGAACTTGCCGGGGAAGTCTTTGCAGACGCCCTCGTCCTTCGCATAGGTGGTCTCACCGCGCAGGATGGTGCGAGCGACCTGGCAGCCGATGGTACGGCCGATGTACGGCGTGATCTTGTTTTTATACTCTAGATCTTCGGCTTGCAGCGTGTAGGGACTATTGGGCTCGATCAGGCAGAAATCAGCGTCTTTCCCGACTTCGATGCGACCTTTGTCGGTAAGGCCGAAGCGATCGGCGACGTTGGTAGACATGACCTTAGCAAAGAGGGCTGCGCTCAGACCGCGCTTCTGGACCATCTCGTCGTACATAACATCCATGCAGTTCTGGATGCCCGAGATACCGCCCCAGGCGTCAAAGGCATTCTCGGGAGCCTTGAGGTCGGGCGTGCAGGGGGAGTGGTCGGAGACAACCATGGAGATGGCGCCGTCGGCGAGCAGCTCCCACAGGGCGTCCTGCTGAGCCTTGTCGCGAATCGGGGGAGAGCACTTGGTGATGTTGCCAATGGCGTCGAGCTCATCGGTCGTGAAGTACAGGTAGTGCGGGCAGGTCTCGCAGGTGATGTCGTAGCCCTCCTGCTGAGCGGCGATAACCTCTGCCACGGCCTCTTTGCAGGTGCAGTGGCAGATGTTGACGCGGCAGCCGGTCTGCTTGGCAAAGAAGATCACGCGACGGACGGCCTCGGCCTCGGTAAACGGGGGTCGGGTGGCGACGTAATCAGAGACCTTGCCCTTGCCGGCGGCCTTTGCGAGTGCGCCGAGCTTGTTGGTGATGGGGGCGTTCTCGCAGTGGACATCGAGCACCTTGCCGGTCTTGGCGATCTGGCGCATGCCCTCCCACAGCGAGTAGTCGTCAACGTCCTCAAAGTCGCCGTTGTCGGGGATGGTGCGGTCGCCGCAGCTGGCGACGAACGCCTTGTAGCCCACGACGCCGCCCTCGGCGAGCTCCTGGATGCCGCCGTCGAGGTTGTATGGGGTCAGGCCGCCCAGAGATGCGACGTCGACGCGAAGCTTTCCGTCGCCTGCAGCCTTCTTGATCTTGAGGCGCTCTCCGTTGGTGGTGGCGGGAACCTGGTTCAGAGGCATCTCGACGATCGAGGTGATGCCGCCCTTGGCGCAGGCTGCAGTGCCGGTGAGGTAGCCCTCCCAGCCGTCGCGATAACCGCCGCCGGGGTCGGTGATATGGGCATGGCCATCGATCATGCCCGGGCTCACGACGAGGCCTGTGGCATCGATGGTCTCGGCGCCCTCAAGATCTGCGCCGATAGCGGCGATCTTGCCATCGGCAACGGCGATGTCGGTAACAGTCTCGCCGTCCTCGAGGATGACAGTGCCGCCTTTGATTACGAGATCGTACATTGTTCCTCCCTTAGGTAGGGTGCCTGCGTTCTGAGCAGACGTTGTGGAATTGACCTTTACAGGGATGTGCAGTTTGCGCGCCAACGGTACATCCCCGGAGAGGTTGAAAAGGGATTGAGTCGCTTGCTTGTCCCACGTATATGTCTCTACGGGGCCTTATTTCGTCTCGACGTTTGCCTGCGAGGTTGAGAACTTGCGAATGACGAGGTAAATAGCGAAGGCCGCGAAGAAACCGACAAACCATGAAATGCCCGAGATGAATGAGAGTGCGGGGATGATCTGTCCAGAGAGCGAGATCACGAGTGCGGCGATGGTCGCGATGTAAGCGGGGACGTTGACGCCTTGATAGGGGTTGGATCTATCCTGCTTGTCCATATCCATGTAGAGCGCGTCGAGATCGATCTTGCGCTTTGCGACGAAGTAGTAGTGGGCGATCATGACGCCGGCGACGGGACCGAGGACTGCTCCGATGGTATTGAGGAACAAGTAGATGGAGCTGGAGTTCTCCATGAGCTTCCAGGGCATGATCGCGAAGCTGATGAGACTGGCGATCACGACGCCGCTGCGGTAGGTGAGCTTCTTGGGGAACAGCGCCGCCAGCTGGTAGCCCGCCGGGATGATGTTGCCCGTCGCGTTGGTGGATATGGTGGTGAGCAGGAAGACCGCGGTCGCACCGATGACAACCGGGACAGAATCCCAGGAGTCGATGACGGTCGTGATGTCCCAGTGCTGCGTGCCGGTGGCGAGGGAGGCGCCGATGAGAATGACGACGCTGCAGAAGGCGAAGACCACGTAGGCGACAAGGAGCGAAAGGGTCTGGCCGCGGCGCTGGGTTGCGGTGGACGTAGCGTTCTGCGTGAAATCCGAGACGCTGGCGCCGGGTGCGGCCCAGACGGCGATGACGGAATTGAGAATCATGAGAAAGACGTAGACAGGGTTGAAGTCCTCCGCCGGTGCGGGGTTGAAGGCAAGTATGTTGCCCAATCCGCCCGCGGCGTTGACCGCCCAGACGGTCATGCCAATCACGACGACGTAGATAAGCGGGGAAAGAATAGCGGTGAATTTGTTGAGAATTCCTCCGCCACCCAAGCCGATCGCCAGGTTCAACAACCAGAAAATGACAAATGAGATAAGCTGCGGAATGCCGATGCCCAAAACTTCCGCCCCGCCGCCAAGCTCTAGGAAACCGGGGAACAGTTTTCCCAGGATGATGGTGAGCGCAAGCGATCCTGTGTAGGTTTGCAGTCCGAACCAGGCGATGGCCGCAACGCATCCACGCAGGAACCCGGGAAGCTTCGCACCCAAGTTGCCGTAGGTCGAACGCAGGTGCATAGCGAAGGGGATGCCGTATTTCGATCCTGCTTCACCGTTGATCACCATGAAAGCCGCTACTAGCACGGCGCTGACCACAAGGGCGAACATGACCCCCATAGGGGAGAGGCCCAGGAAGAGGAACCCTCCGACGGCGGCGTAGTTGGGGATGTTGTGGACAGATCCCATCCAGAGCGTGAAATAGTTCTTGAGCCCCATGTTGCGTTTATCGGCGGTTTTGGGGAGCATGTCGTCGTTGTAGCCGCGTGCTCGGTAACGCTCGACTTCTTCAACGGTTACGCAGTGGTCGGCTGAATCGGGATTAGGCATGATGCCTCCCATCTATTCTGTGCGAGTGCCCATTAATAGGCGAGGTCATACAGGGCGGCGCCGAGCATATCGATGCCTGCCTTAAGGTCGGCCGCCTCGGTGTACTCGGCGGGATTGTGGCTGATGCCCTTCACGCTTGGGACGAAGAGCATGCCGGTCGGCACGTGAGGGGCGATGATCTGCGAATCGTGGCCGGCGCCGGAGTGCATCATGCGGTAGTTGGCGCCGGAGTCCTCGGCAACCTGCTCGATCGTGGCCACGAGCTCGGGGTCCATGGGAACGGGATCCTCGTCCATCCAGCGGTCGATTTCGATCTCGACGCCGTGCTCTGCGGCGATGCGGGCCATGTCCGTCTCGATCTGCTCGCTGAATCGCGCGAGCGTGGCCTTATCGGTGTGTCGGCAATCCATGGTGAACATCGCATCGCCGGGAACGACGTTGACCGTGTTCGGAGTGACTTCGATGTGCCCGAAGGTGAGCACCAGCGGATCGCCTTCGGCATTCGCCTTGGCAATGGACTCGGTTACGATTTGGGAGAAGACCTGAACCACGTCGTGGCGGTAGCACATGCGGGTGGTGCCGGCATGGTTGGCCTCTCCGTGCAGCCGGATGTTGTAGCGGCGCTGCCCGGTGATCGCGGTGACCACGCCTACCTTCTTTCCCTCCATCTCTAGCGTGTTGCCCTGCTCGATATGGAGCTCCAGGAAGGCCTTCACGTTGTCAAGCGGGCTGCTCGATGCGGTGCGCGTGTGGAAACCGCAGGAGGCCATGGCGTCCGTGAAGGAGACCCCGTCGCTGTCGACGATGTTTGAGAGGGCGGACTCGGGCACGGTTCCCACGAGGTTCTTGCTGCCCCAGAACACGAAGGGGAAGCGACTGCCCTCTTCTTCAGCCATCGAGATGATGCGAAGGCTCTTCTTGGGCGCGCCGTATGTTTCGATGAGGTCCTTGATGGCGAGGTAGCCGCCGATGATTCCGAGCGCACCATCGAGCTTGCCCCCTTGGACCACGGTGTCCACATGGCTACCGCAGGCGATGACGTCATCGGTTCCATCGGTGCCTTGGTACGTGCCAACGAGATTGCCCACCTCGTCGAACTCGGCGACCATGCCCAGCTCTTCAAACTTCTGCTTGAGCGCGAGCTGGGCATCGAGCCAGTCGGGGGTGAACAGCAGGCGCGTCATGCCGCCTGCGGGGTCGGGGCCAAAGGATGCGAGCCAATCGCGAGCCGACTCCACGTCTTTCACGGAGGTACTCATATCTACACTCCTTTTGCAGTGGTTGTGGACCGAGGGCCGCTTGGCGTGATGTCCGGTCCATTTCGATGGCTTTCACGATAGTGGGCGCCAAAATACGCAACAATGTCCCCTTAGGCTAAAGAAATGTATGAATGACTGGCAAGATGGGATAATGAAGGGATGTTTGCTACGTGCTTAACTGATGCCAGATGCTCGCTTCCGTTACGGCCATGACGTAATGGTGCGCCCCTCGAGACAAACAGAAAGTCGGCGATGCAGATGCTTTATACGGTTGTAAAGGAAAACTCGTATCAGGACTCCATCAACCTGATGCTGCTTACCAACAAGATCAACGCTATGCCGGGCGTGGCCCAGAGCCAGATCATGATGGGCACCGATGCCAACAAGGACATCTATGATGCAGCGGGCCTGCTCACGCCTGAGGCTGCCGCCGCCAGCCCCAGCGACATGGTGATCGTCGTCGAGGCGGATGACGAGAAGATCGTGGACGAGGTGCTGTCCGAGACCGAGGCGTTCCTCGACGACCTGTCCGTCAAGAAGGCAGCTGACGGCGGAAGCGCGACCGCCACGTCCTGGGAGGAGGCCGTTGCGGCGCTTCCTGATGCCAATCTGGCGCTTTTCTCCATTCCCGGCGAGTACGCCGCGCCCGAGCTCGAACGAGCCCTCGACCTGGGCCTCAACGTGTTCTCCTTCACCGATAACGTCGCGCTCGAGGATGAGGTCCGCCTCAAGCGGAAGGCACACGAGAAGGGCCTGCTCTTCATGGGCCCCGACTGCGGCACCGGCGTGATCAGCTCCGTGCCCGTGGCGTTCACCAACGTGATCAACCCCGGCAACATCGGCATCGTCGGCGCCTCGGGCACCGGCATCCAGGAAGTCACCTGCGCCATCGACCGCATGGGCGGTGGTTGCGTGCACGCCATCGGCACCGGTGGCCGCGACCTCAACGCCAAGGTGGGCGCCGTCACCGTCAAGGACGCCATCGTGGCGCTCGAGAACCATGACGCCACCGATGTTATCTGCGTCATCTCCAAGCCGCCTGCGCCCGAGGTGCGCGACGAGGTCATCGACCTGCTCGAGAAGTGCGAGAAGCCGGTCGTCGCCATCTTCATCGGCGAGAAGCCCGAAGCGCACCTGGGCCATGTGCACCTGGCCCACACGCTCGAGGAGTGCGCGCAGATCGCCGTGGACCTGGCTGCCGGCCGTGAGGTCAAGGTTAATTACTGCGAGCCGGTCGACGAGCCCCTTTCTGAGGACAAGACCGTCGTCGGCCTGTATTCCGGCGGCACGCTTGCCGGCGAGGCCGCGATGATGATCGCCGAGGCGCTTGAGCTCGGCCATATCATCAAGGAAGACGGCTACATGCTCCGTCACGGCGGCTACGACGTCATCGACCTGGGCGACGACGTGTACACCCAGGGCCGCCCGCACCCCATGATCGACCCCGAGGTCCGCGTCAAGATGATGCGCGAGTACGCCGCCAAGCCCACCACGGGCGTCATCGTCTTCGACTGCGTGCTGGGCTATGGTTGCCACCCCGATATGGCAGCCGAGCTCGCCCCGGTC
>OBVA01000860.1_pt1 | contig 11898 bp, 6 predicted proteins | sample 1495021 | NCBI WGS metagenome assembly OBVA01 (sample SAMEA2579965, study PRJEB22360) | human gut metagenome | biome: human gut; feature: human-associated habitat; material: faeces | place: Denmark | collected 2008/2010
AAGATTGCCTTGGGAACCATTCATAAAGGATTGGTACTGGTGGATTGCAGCACCATGCAACTGAAATATTTCAATGAGAACAACGGCTTGCGTAACAATACGGTGCTTTCTGTCTCCTTCGATACGACCGGAAACCTCTGGGCCGGTCTGGATAGCGGCATTGACTACGTCTGTCTGAGTTCTCCTTTTACGAATCTCTATTCCTATCCTTATTCCTACGGCACGGGATATACGGCGGCGGTTATCTTTATTTAGGTACCAATCGGGGTTTGTATTACACCTCGTATCCGGTACAGATGAACGGCGATTTGCCGGATATCCGTCCGATGCCCCAATCCAGCGGACAGGTCTGGAACCTTTGCCGTATAGGTGATGAACTCTTCTGTCTGCACGACCGTGGTATTTTCCTTATCAATGGTACTTCCGTAAAACGTGTGACGGATATTGCCGGCGCCTGGTGTTGCCAACTTGTGGCAGGACGTACGGACCTTATGTATGTCGGGGTATATAACGGTATTTATTTGGTTGGGAAAAAGAATGGAGAATGGCAGGTGGTTGGCAAGATTGAGGGTGTGAACGATTCTTGCCGTCTTTTTGAGCAGGAAAGTGATAAGGTGATTTGGGTGTATAATACAGACCACGTTACCCGTGTGGATTTGGATAATGATTTGACAAAAGCTGTCCGTATAAAGGAATATAGCGCGAAGGATGGTTTCCCGGTAGGACGTGATATGTATATAGCGAAGATAGAAGACCGGGTGTATTTTGCCACTCCCCGGGGAATCTATAAGCATAATCCTCATAAAGATGTCATGGAGCCTTGTCCGGATATGAACAACCTTTTGAATGGCACCACGGCCTATTCGCATATTTTGGAGTATCACGATAAGTTGATAAGTTTGAGCCCTCACGAAATCTGTATTGCCAATCTGGGTACCTATAAGCGGGGGGCGAATACAAGCATTAATCCCATCCAGCAATCGCTGATTGAACTGGTACCCGGTTTTGAAACGATTATTCCTCTTTCAGATTCGCTGATGGTGGTTCCTAATGAAGGAGGTTTCGCTTTGTTCAGTATCCCGGCCGTAAGGGAGCGTCAGGATCGTAGCCATTCCTTATATATAAGGAACATGTATCTGTCCTATCCCAAGGATTCATTGGTATATACCGCAAACTTTTTAGGAGAGAAGCCGGTTCCGGTGATAGCTTATTCCATGAATTCCGTTCGTTTTGACTATGCCCTTTCTCTCTTTGCGGTAGGAGATGATGTCCGTTTTCAATATCGTCTGAATAAGGGGAGCTGGTCCGATTTTACAACGGTACGCACCAAGGAGTATAGTAATCTGTCGGAAGGTGAATATACGTTTGAAGTTAAGGCGGTCTTTCCTGACGGTACGACATCATCGGATACAATTGCTTTCCGTATACTTCCGCCGTGGTATCGTAGTGCTGCTGCATACGTTTGTTATATCATCTTGGCTTTGCTTGCCTTATGGTATGTCTATCGTTGGGATGATGTCCGTGTGAAACGGAAGAAACAGCAGGCGGTAATCGAGAAAGATAAAGAGTTGCACGATATGGAAAGGGAGTACGAAGAGGAGAAAGCCCGTCAGGAAAAGCAGATTATGCAGCTGGAGAAAGAAAAATTGGAATACGATTTGCAACATAAGAGTCAGGAAATGGCCAATCTGATGATAAACTTTGTCCGTAAGAATGAAATGCTGACTGAAATCAAGTCAGAGATACTTAAAGTATCCGCCTTGCTGAAGGGTGAGGGGGCTCGGGAAGGAAAACAGCAACTCATACTTATTAATAATAAAATAGACGGTAATATACAGAGTGATGAGGTTTTGAAGCGTATTGAAGACCAGTTCGATTTGATACATAACAATTTTATGAAACGTCTTCATGCCAAGCATCCTGAACTTTCCCACAACGAACGCATGATGTGCGCTTATCTAAAGATGAATCTTTCCACGAAAGAAATAGCACCTCTGCTGAACATTTCGGTTCGTGGAGTTGAAACAATCCGTTATCGTCTTCGTAAGAAGTTCGCTTTAGAGAGAGAGGATAGTTTGACGGATTATTTAAGCAATAAACTGTAGCCTTTAGATATTAACTTCCTTTAAAAGAAGGAAGAGTATGAAAGGGAGGAATGTTAAATTTCTCCCTTTTGTGTTATATAACATGTTGTGACGTAATACTTAAAAGTATATATTAATTATTGATTATTAGTAAGTTATTTGCTGATGACGTATTGATAACGTATTTGAATTTCAGATTTGACGTATTTAAGAATGATTGTTTTTTATTTGTTTTATTGCATTTTACTCTATGTTTGCACTGTTCGATTGAGAACAAAACCGAGAAACGTTAATCTTAATTTAGTAAAACTTATGAAAAAGTTATTATCAGTTTTATTTCTGTTAAGCTTTACCTTGGCTTCTGTATATGCCCAAAATATACAGGTAAAAGGTACAGTGGTAAGCGGTTCGGATAATGAACCGTTGCCTGGAGTAAATGTGGTAGTTAAAGGAACTACCAATGGTGGAATTACTGATTTGGACGGTAATTTTACATTGTCGGTTCCTGCCGACGCAACACTTTCTATTACCTATATTGGTTTTAAGTCGCAAGAAGTAGCGGTAAATGGAAAAAATTCCTTGAAAATAGTTCTTCAGGAAGATTCAGAAACGCTGGACGAAGTAGTAGTGGTGGGGTATGGTGTTCAGAAAAAAAGTGTGGTAACAGCATCTATTGCCAAAGTTAGTAGTGAGGATTTGGAAAACAAATCTCCGGTGCGTATGGATAATGCATTGAAAGGTTTGGCTGCAGGTGTGGATGTAACTTCAGCTTCTGGTCAGCCGGGTGATTCTCCTCGTGTACGTGTACGTGGTATTGGTACTATCAACAATAGTGATCCGCTCTACATTGTAGACGGTATGCCTATTGGGGGTGGTCTTGATTTTGTAAATCCTAATGATATCGAGTCTATCGAAGTGTTGAAAGATGCTGCTTCTGGTGCTATCTATGGTGCGCGTGCTGCTAATGGCGTTATTCTAGTAACTACCAAAAAAGGTAAGATGGGTAAGGCACAAATTAATTACAATTTTTCTTATGGCTGGCAGAGTGCATGGAAGAGACGTGATGTGACTAGTGCGACAGACTATGCTATCCTTCAGAATGAAGCCAATGTGAATGGTGGTCAGGCTCCAATTTATGCAGATCCTTATAATTTGATTGATGCTAATGGAAATTCTATCAAAGGATTTGGCACTGATTGGCAAGATCTTGTTTTCTATGACAATGCTCCGGTAGTGAATCATGATGTGACAGTTAGTGGTGCATCGGAAAAAGTAAATTATTATTTGTCTTTGGGGTATTATTCACAAGATGGTATTGTTGGTGGTAATCACGGACATTCTAATTATGACCGTTTGACTATTCGTTCCAATACTCAATATAATCTAATTGATGCATCTAAAGAACGCGGTTTCCTTAATAAATTGGATTTAGGTGTAAATTTGGCTTATATGCGTACGCATTCAACAGGTGTTGGTACTAACTCTGAATTCGGTTCAATTTTGGGATCGGCTCTTTATCTGTCTCCTATTTTGACCCCTACATTGACTGGTGATGCAGCTGAAAAGATGATTGAAACTTATAAAGATTTTGATTTGCCTCGTGATGCAAATGGTGATCCTTATACAGTACCTGGCTATGGAGGAGCTTATCAGGAAATGAATAATCCGCTGGCTATGATGACATTGACTCCTACAAAGAATTGGTCGCATAAGTTTGTTCCAAAGTTTTCTATTGATCTTCAATTGTGGGATAATTTGAAGTATCACTTCAATTATAGTGCTGATATGGGATTTTGGGGTAATGAAGGGGCTACTAAGAGCAAGTATTATCTCTCAGCTAATAATAAGGCAACACATACTAATGCATCTTCATTCAAGGCACAGAATGTGACATGGCAGATTGAAAACACATTAACTTATGACAAAACTATCGGCAAACATACATTTGGTGTTGTATTAGGACAGTCTGCTCTTAAATATAAGGGAGATCAACTTGGTGGTAACCGCTGGAATCTGGTGAATCCTAATAAACCTTCTATTGATTATGCTACAGGGAATGTTGAATATACAAAGGATGCAGATGGTAATATTACTGGTGCTACAGTTCAGTATGGCGTTTATGGAGGTCCTTATACAGAACATAGAATGTCGTCTATGTTTGCTCGTTTGAGTTATAACTATAATGAACGCTATATGATTCAGGCTACAATCCGTCGTGATGGTTCAAGTCGTTTTGGTATTAATAATAAATATGGTACGTTCCCTTCAGTATCTGTGGGATGGAATGTGACAAATGAAGAGTTTATGGCTGATACGCGAGAATGGTTGTCTAACTTAAAGGTTCGTGCCAGTTGGGGTAAGAATGGTAATGATAACATAGCCGAATTTGGTTATACTTCATTGACGGCCATGGGTAACAATGTCCTTTTGGGTAAAGATGCCATCAAATGGAACGGTTCTAAAGCACAACGTTTGGCAAATCCTGATTTGAAATGGGAAGAGAGTGAGCAAACTGACTTAGGTATTGATTTGGGATTCTTTAATAATGCTTTAACATTCAGTGCTGACTATTACATAAAGAAAACCAATGGCATGATTATTACGATGCCTATCCCGAGTTATGTAGGTGAAACTAAACCTCTTGGTAACGTAGGTGATATGGAAAATAGTGGTTTTGAGTTTGAACTTGGCTATAAATGGAATATTGCTGATGCTAAATTTGCAGTAAAGGGAAATGCTACTTATCTTAAAAATGAATTGAAGAATTTGGGAAATGATACTGGCTATATGGATTTAGATGGTATTCAAGGATTCTCTGGTGGTGGTACACGCGGTTCTAACGGACAACCTTTCCCCTATTTCTATGGTTACAAGACTGACGGTGTTTTCCAGAATATGGATGAAGTTCGTGCTTATGTCAATAAAGATGGTAAAATGATTATGCCGGATGCGGTTCCTGGTGATACACGTTTTGTGGATGTAAATGGTGATGGTAGCATCTCGGCAGATGACCGTACTAACATTGGTAATGGTACTCCGGATTGGACTTATGGTTTGAATCTTAATGCTGATTGGAAAGGCTTTGATTTTAATATTTTCTTCCAAGGTGTAGCTGGTGCTGATGTGTTTGATGGCACTTATCGTACAGATGTTGCTTCTGGTAACTATCCTTCTTGGATGTTGGGACGTTGGACTGGTGAAGGTACTTCTAATAAGTATCCTCGTCTGGCTGTCGGTAATGCAACGAACTGGATGGTATCTGATCTTTATGTTTGTGATGGTTCATATCTTCGTCTTAAGAATATTACTTTGGGATATACATTGCCTAAGACTCTTACTCGCAAACTTACTATTGAACGTCTGCGTGTGTATGTGCAAGCTGAAAATCTTGTGACTTGGACCAAATATTGGGGATTTGATCCTGAAATTTCTTCAGGTGCAACTTCTCTTGGTGTTGACCGTGGTATTTATCCGCAGGCTCGCACATATACAGTAGGTGTAAATGTTTCTTTCTAATCTAAAAATAAGAACTATATGAAAACAAATAAAATATTAGCAATAGGCTTACTTGCTGCCGCTACAGTGTTGACTACCGGTTGCAGTGACAGTTTTCTTGAGGTGGAAAATCCGACAGGTGAACCATTGGAAGATTATTATACTACGGATGAGCATATTCAGGAAGCTCTGATTGCCGCCTATGACCCTCTCCATTGGCCAGATTGGGGATTGGGACAGTACAATGCCTTGAATATTGACGGTGAAATTATGGGCGATAATTTTTGGGTAGGTGGTGCAACCAAGACCGATATGCAGAATTGGCATATGTTGTTTAATTATGAGGCTAATGAAAATAATACACTTGGCTCTCTTTGGACAGTGGACTATTCTGGTATCAAACGTTGTAATGACTTACTGAAATATCTTGATTGGGGTACTGATGTTACTGAGGCCAATCGTAAACTCTATGAGATGCAAGCCCGTTTACTACGTGTTTTCTATTATAATATGTTGTGGCATTATTTTGGTAATGTACCTTTCTATTTGGAGAATCTTTCCGAACCTCCTTATACGGCTCCGCAATATACTGCCGATCAGGTTTATGCTGAGTTGATCGCAGAACTTGAAGCTGTAATTGACTCTAAGGTGTTACCTTTGAAATATTATAAAACAATCAAAGAAGGTAAAGAAGTTGACGACGAAGGTCAGTTGGGACGTGTCACTCAAGCTATGGCTTATATGGTATATGCTGAAATGGTAATGTATCAGAATGATGAAAGTCGTTTCTCAAAAGCTTTAGGTTATATGAAGGAGCTTATTGATAGTCCTAGCTTTAGATTGAATCCTAGTTTTGCCAACATCTGGGAAATTAATTATGAGCAAACTAATAACGAACGTGGCTGGGGAAGTCCGTTAGCTGTTGGTGGTACAGTGCTTCCTACTCTGATTTCTCCTAACTCTTTCCCAGGTGATGATGGTTGGTCAAAGGGTAATGATGGCTGGGGATTTATGCCCATGCGTCTTGAAACTTATCAAATGTTTAGTAAACAAGACAAACGTCGTGATGCAACTTGCTGGGTGATTGCCGAAGATGTAGAATATACGAAACGTTATCAAGATACTCATATTTGGTTACAAAAATATCGTCCGTATGATAAGAACTTCAAGCAGTCTTCCGGTGACCAGAATTTGAACTATAATAACAATTATCGTTATTATCGTTATGCTGAGACATTACTAAATGCTGCAGAACTTTCTCTTCGTACAGGTGGAAGTGGTACAGGTGAGGCTAAGACATGGTTGAACGAAGTTCGCACCCGTGCCGGTTTGGCTGGACTTGCAAACGTTACGGTTGACGATGTACTTACAGAACGTCGTTTGGAATTTGTAGGTGAAGGCAAGCGTTATTTTGATTTGGTACGTGCTGAAGGAATCAGTGGAGCATCAGCCAGCAATAAGGCTACTACTGCACTGGTCCCCGATGAATATGGTTACCGTACTAATTCTTGGACTGCCAAGAAGAAATACATTCCTATTGCACAAGGAGAGTTGGATTCCGATCCGGCTTTGGTTCAGAATGCTTATAAATAGTTTACCATAACTCCATTAATAAATAATTGATATGAAAAATATATTTAAATATATGGCAGGCGTGTTGGTTGCTGGTTTTGCAATGACTTCATGTTCGCCTGAAGATTTTACGGGAGCCAATGGCAATATCCCACAAGCATCGGATTATACTGATAACTTTAAAGTTACTGTAGATCAGACAACCAATTATGCAAACTTTGAATTTACTTCTGCTCCTGGAGTGTCTCCTATTTGGATAATTGACGGCGCTTATCAAGCCTCATATGGTTTTTCCAAATATTATCGTAAAAAAGGTTCATATACAGTAGAATGTAAAGTAAAGAACGCAAATGGCATTAGTGATGGTTCGATAACCAAAACCTTTGAAATAGAGAAGACTATTATGAACGGTTTTGGTGGTTTTGTGGAAGATAGTGAATTTAACATGTTTAAGGGAGTAACTTTCAATGTGGCATCTTTCTACTATGCTCCAGGATGGGGGCAGATTGCAGATCCAAAATATACTTATCAGAATGGTGCATTTGTTGTTTCCTTACCGGAAGCTACTACCGATCAGTGGCAAGCTCAGATGCATGTGGAATTGGATAAGGTAATTGCTTTGTCAGTGGATAAAACCTATGATTTTTCGGTGATAATCACTTCTACTACCAAACATCCGGGCGTGACGGTTAAAGTACAGCAGAAAGGTGATGACAATACGTTTATCAATATGCAGCGTGTGGCTTTAGATGCTAATGAGCCTAAGTGTATATGGTTCAGTAACGTACCCGGTGTGAATATTACCGATTTGAAGTTTGCACTTGATTTTGGTGGTAATGAAGCTAATACGGATATTACTTTGGAAAGCTTTGTCTTGAAAGACCATGCTAATAATGACGGTACGGAAATTCCTGAAGTACAAGAGCCTGAACCTTCTTGGGTGAAGGTGGATAGTGAAGACAATCTTTGGAACGGGGCAACCTTTACCAATACTTTCTTCTATGCAAACCCGGATTGGAGTGCTAGACCTAATCCAGATTTAGTGGTGGAAATGCTTATACACTCACTTTCCCTGATGCTACTGAAGCACAATGGCAGAACCAGTTCTCGTTTGTTACAGATTTGTCAGCCGATACAGAAACTGCCTATGATTTCTGTGTCACTCTAAATCCTAGTACTGATTTGAAGGGGGTAACAGTAAAACTGGTTCAGACTGATGAACCTGATGTCAAACATGATGATAACTTCTTCTTTGCAGAACAGACGGATTTGTTGGGTAATGAAGATAATAAATTTTGGGTTGCAAATAAAAAGGCGCCTAAAGATATGCATGCTATATCTTTAGTCTTGGATTTTGGTGGAAATCCTGCTGACACAAAAGTGACTATTAAAGATATTATTTTCCAGACTCATAGAGATTGATGGCTAGTATTAGATAGAATATTGGTCTGCTAAAAGCAGTGAATAATAAAAAGGGGGAAGGATGTGGGTTATCTTGGCAATTGCTGGAGTTTCATCCTTTCCCTTTTTCTCTACTTATGTTGTAAAATATATATATATATGAAATACTATTGTCTATTATCTATTCTTTTGTTTTCGTTGATTGCTTGTGGCAGTAGCGATGACAAGGAACCGCAATCCGAGGATGTTACCATTAAATGTTCTCCTGAAAAGATAGAGGCTGTTGCACAAGCTAGCCAATATGTGGTGAATGTGGTTTGTTCTGGTAAAGAGTGGACAGCTTTTGCCTCTGATGATTGCAGTTCATGGGTCAAAGTAAATGTAATGGGTTCTTCTTCTAGCCAAGGCACAGCGACAGTTATAGTCAGTGCTCATACGGGTACTACTTCTCGTACTGGTACGGTGGTGGTTAAATCTGGTGCTACTCGTGTATCTATTCCTCTTACGCAAGCGGCTCCTTTATCAGTGTCACAGACTGAGTTGTATTCTAATTCTATAGGAGAATCTTTTGTCTTATCTGTTATTGCTTCTGGCGAATGGAATGTGAAATCCAATGATAGTTGGATTAGCGCAGAAAAAAATAGTGGGGAAATTGTTGTGACCACTTTAGCTAATGATGCAAAGATTTCCCGTACGGGTACAGTTGAGGTTGTGGCTGGTGCAGAGAAAGTAACGGTAACAGTTATTCAAGAATCGGCTGAAGATCTGGATATCAATACTCCTGAGGGGTATCGGTTGGTTTGGCATGATGAATTTAATGAGGGCACATCTCTTGGCAATGATTGGACACACGAGGTTCAAGGAGCAGGGTGGGTAAATAATGAACTTCAAAATTACGTCAATGGTTCTGCTGACGGAAAGCGTGTGACAGAACTTGTGGACGGTAAGTTGAATATTAATTGTTTCAAAGGCTCCGATGGTAAAATTTACTCTGGTCGTGTGTATGCTAAAGTGAATACTGGTTGGGAATATGGCTATTTTGAAGCACGTATCATGTTGCCTGAAGGCAAGGGGACGTGGCCGGCTTTTTGGATGATGCCAGTTGGTAATGACTGGAATACTAACCCATGGCCCATGTGTGGTGAAATAGACATTATGGAGGAAGTGGGAGTCGTACCCAACGAAGTCTCTTCGTCTATCCATACGCAAGATTATAATCATACTATAGGTACGCAGAAAACACATGCCATGACTATAGAACAGGCAGAAGGAGAATTTCATCTCTATGCTTTAGAGTGGACAGAAGATGCCATCACTACATACGTGGATGGCAAGGTACAGTTGGCTGTTACCAAGCAACAATTGGGAGCTGGTCATAATCAATGGCCTTTCCATTATGTTTTCTATCCCATTCTGAATCTGGCTTGGGGCGGTGATTGGGGTGGAATGAACGGTGTGGATGAGTCTGCTCTTCCTGTAACGATGAAGGTGGACTATGTACGCGTGTTTCAGAAAAAATAGAGCCTTCATATTTAAATAAAATTTAAATATGAAGGCTGAATGTTTTTTATTTATAACATAAATACCTTATGCTTTAGGACAATTGATAATGAAAAAAGAAAAAATATTTATTTTTATCTGTTTAGTTTTGTTGTCTGCCTGTTCTCCTTCTTCTTTAGACGGCATTGTAATAGAGAAAGCGGCAGACGGTTATAAACTTTCCATTGACGGAAGAGAAACCTATATTAAAGGCGTAGGCGGCACATATCGGTTGGACATTGCCGCCCAGAGTGGTGCCAATGCCTTCAGAACCTGGGGAGGTAATGTGGAGGAGATAAAGAAAAACCTGGCATTGGCTTCGGAGCACAACATGTACGTAATGCAGGGAATAGGCATGACCAAAGACTCTATACGCTATTACGATGATGAATATAAGAACAAGATGCGCGAAGAAGTCCGCTTGTTGGCAGAAACGTTCAAGAATGATACGAGTTTGCTGGCTTGGGGTATTGGCAATGAAATTGAGTTGGGAAATGCTAATATAGCTGCCGCATGGAATTTTGTGGAAGAACTGGCACAGCTGATTAAGTCGATAGACAAGCGTCATCTGGTTTCGACAGTGATTTCCTACAATCCGTCGGCATTGGACTCTGTGGCAAAGTATGCTCCGTCTCTCGATTATGTGGGCATCAATGTATATGGTCCGATGGGAGAGGTGCAGGCTGTTGTTGACCGGTCGGACTACAAGGGTGCATTTATGATTACCGAGTGGGGACCGACCGGTTGGTGGGAAACAGCGTCAACCGAGTGGAAGGCACCCATAGAGCAGACCAGTGAAGAAAAACGGCAGGTATACGAAGAGCGTTATACGCAATATATTTCTGCCAATCCCCGTTGCTTGGGCTCTTTTGTATTCTTGTGGGGACAAAAAGAAGAACGTACGCCTACCTGGTTCAGTATGTTTGTAGAAGACACGGTGGATATGCTGCCTCTGAAAGGAGAAAAGACTCCTATGGTAGAGGCTATGCAAAGAGTGTGGACTGGTAAGGAACTGGATGAAACGGCTCCGGTAATTCTGGGTATGATGACTGTCAATGGGAAGAGTGCTATTGATAATGTCCGCATCAAGGCAGGTGCTTCATTGAAAGCAGAGGTTGCGGCCATAGACAAGGAAAATGATTCTCTGACTTATGTTTGGGAAGTGCTTAAAGAAGCTACAGTGCTGGGCTTTGGAGGTTCTTATGAACCGCGTCCGGAAAGAGTCGGTGAGGTGGCTATGTCAGATAAAAATGTGTATGAGACTGCAATTAAAGTTCCCGGAGAATATCGTTTGTACGTATATGTACTTGATAATACGGGCTTTGTCTCCACAGCAAATATTCCATTTCAAGTAATAGATTAAAGATGAAAACAATGAAAATGCTCTCTGCTTGTTTGTTGCTGCTTCCTTTTATATCTTGTACTCAAGTGCAGGATATAAAAAATGATGCAGTCATCGAGCAGAAAATAGAAACGCTGTTGTCCAGTATGACATTGGAGGAAAAAATTGGGCAGATGAACCAGATTTCTTCTTATGGCAACATAGAGGATATGAGCGGATTGATAAAGAAAGGTGAAGTCGGGTCTATCTTGAATGAAGTAGATCCGGTGCGTGTCAATGCCTTGCAGCGTGTGGCAATGGAGGAGTCCCGCTTGGGCATCCCCTTGCTGATGGCGCGTGATGTGATCCACGGTTTCAAGACCATATTCCCTATTCCCTTGGGACAAGCGGCATCTTTCAACCCGCAGGTGGCTAAGGATGGTGCACGGGTAGCGGCTGTGGAGGCTTCTGCTGTGGGTATCCGCT
>OBVA01000868.1_pt1 | contig 11847 bp, 15 predicted proteins | sample 1495021 | NCBI WGS metagenome assembly OBVA01 (sample SAMEA2579965, study PRJEB22360) | human gut metagenome | biome: human gut; feature: human-associated habitat; material: faeces | place: Denmark | collected 2008/2010
CTTGTGGGACCTGCCCGGTTGTGAGGACTACTCTCGGGAGAGACATGATGTTCGGAGCGGTTATTTCCAGTTGAATGTGTAGCTTTGGTCCGGCTGTTCCTCACCATGGGTGGTGACGGTCGGGATGTTGCCGTGCCAGGTGACGGTGAAGTTGCCCGAGCCTAATGATTTGCCGTCGTTGTGCAGATCCGTTTTGATTTCCGTGACGTTCTCGGAACCGATAACACCGGGATCGGTGTCCCAAGAGACTTTGACCGTGATGCTGCTTGGGCCGAAGAATATGGGCGAGCCGAGTTCGCTGATGGTCACTTCGCAGGTGCCGTCAGCGGATTTCGCGTTCACGATGCGATGCGACATATCCGTTTGCATCCATATGAGAGTGCAGCCTCCAGCCCAGATCAGCGCGATTGCGAGAATGATATGCTCAACGATGTGTGCCGCTTTATGTGAGTATCCTTCGGTCATAAATTCCCCACGCTCGTGTCATCATGCCATAGCCTTCAACCGGAGCCTTTTCATCGGTCGTTGAAAAGATGGTTGGCGATATCGCCCCGACCGCCGAAGCCGGACGGCACGTCACCCAAAGAGTTCTTAGCGAAGTCGAACAATCCCATGGTCATGCCTCTTTACCTTTGGGAAACCAATATGACTACCGTATCAGTTGTCGGCGTCATCGCCGAGGCTTGCGATTTGCGGAAGTGGCCCATATCCATGCATCGCGTCATGAAACGGGACGCCGTCTCGCGCGTAATTCGTGCCTGTAGAATCTTTAAAGACCAAGTTTGGAGGGAGCGGGATCATGCCACGCAAGCTGATCATGTGCGGGGACCATCCGGTCCTTGCGTTCGAATACGATCCCGAGTCCGGTCGCGCGTGCTCCTCTGGCGAGGTCCTTGACCATGATCGTCTGCCCCTGGAATTCACCACGCATGGCAAGAGCGCGCTGTATGCCAAGAGGATCGACGAATGGTGGAGGTCCCGCGCCATTCCCTCCACCCGTGACGGAATTCGCCGTGTGCTCGAATCGCTTGGTGCGTCATCGACCGGGGAGCTGCTCGATCGGACCTACGGTTTGAGCCTGTCGGACCAGTACTGGGTCAGACGCGAGGATGACCCGGCCGAATGGAAGGACGTCAACTTCTTCGACAATTCCTTCGACGAGGCGCTGGGCGAGATCCTGCTCACCTCGTACTCGTCGTCCCATGACATCAGCCTCAACGTCCCCGACGTGTCCACTGGCGGCGATCTTCCCAAACGCTGGACGATCGACAGGGCCACCGGCAGGAGGCTGCTCGTCAAGTCGGGCCGTACTGGCCAGGAGCCCATGAACGAGGTCATCGCCTCGAGGCTCTGCATGCGATTGGGCGTTCCGGCCGTCCCGTATTCGCTGGCGCGCAGCGGCAACCGTTTGGTCTGCACGTGCGAGGACATGCTCACCAGCCATGAGGAGCTGGTCTCCGCCTGGCAGGTGCTCCAATCCGTCAAGGCCGTCAACGGCCTCAACTCGCATGACCAGTGGATCCGCGCCGCCGTCGGCTTCTGCGCAGACGAACGGGTGGTTCGTGACGCCACGGACGATTGGCTCGTGGTCGACTACCTCATGCGCAATACAGATAGGCATTACAGCAACTTCGGTCTGATCCGGAACATCGAGACCCTTGCGGTCCGTCCGGCCCCGATCTACGACACTGGCGCGAGCCTGTGGAGCGGCGAGCTCGATGTGGACGGCCGCGACTGGTTCGCCAAGCCGTTCTACACCGCGACCGGCAAGCCCTCGGCTTTGCGGCAGCTCAGACTGGTGGAGGATTGGAGCCGGTTCGACCTGGATGCTCTGTCGGACTGGCCCGACGAGGCGGCGCACGAGTTGTCGCGCATGCGCATGTTCGCGCCCGAACGCCTCGACGCCATCCGGGACCAGCTCACGAAGCGCATCGGAACGATCCGCAGAATCAGGGAGGGCAAGGCCCTTCGCACGTCCAATCCGATCCGCAACAGGGCGGATCTGCTGGACAGATTCGGCGAGACGTTGCGGAAGAACCTTGGACAACGGGACGGGGATGCCAGAAGCGTCGGAACCGGACCGGATGCGTTGAGCCGTCATCTGAACCGCTAGCGCAACGAATCACAACTGGAATAATGGACTTTGCAACCGGAACACGAAAAGAGGAGCATGATGGCCAATCCCGAGCTGTCACGGCACATCCAGGCCCTTCCCGACGAGCTGAACGCCCTTGAAGAGGGACGGGAGATTTCCGAACACCTGCGGAGGGTCGACGCGCTGAAGGACCGGGCCCGCTCGCTGGAGCCGTTGGACGGTGTCGAGGACATGGCGTTGGCGGATTACGACCGCGACTGGCTGGTGCGCTACACCTACAACTCGAACGCCATTGAGGGATCCACGCTGACCCTGGAGGACACGTCGCTGGTGTTGGAGGGCGAGTTCGTCCCATCGGACTCGCCGGCCAGATACGTGTTCGCAGCGCGAGGGGTCGCTGACGGCATGGCCTACGTGCGCGAATATGCCAAGGAGGGGCGGAAGCTGAACGAGGAGCTGATCCGTCGTCTACACGAGGTGACCGCATTGGATCTCCAGCCGTTCGCCCGCGGCACGTTCCGTCCTTATGGCTATTTGGCGCGGATCACCGCCACCCGAGTCAAGACCGCGGACCCGCTGGAGATCCGCGACGACCTGCGATCCTTGATCGACGGGTTGGATGGCTGCGCAGCGCATCCGCTGCTCAGGGCCGCCGGTTTCCACGCGATGTTCGAGAACATCCATCCATTCATGGACGGCAACGGGCGGACCGGCCGCCAGCTGCTCAACTTCGTGCTGCTGCGGAATGGATACCGTCCCGTGGCCATCAAATACGATGCGGGTCGGTCATACGCGCGAGGCCTGGAGGCATGGCAGGTGGACGGCAAGCCGGATTCGTTCTGCTCCATTTTCCTAGACTGCGTGGAACAGGAGGAACAGACGCTCGTCGATCTGATCGAGCGGCTTCGCCATCTGAGATAGGTCGCAGGAACACTCGCATGCTTCTTTCGTGTGCGTCGGTAAGCCGCTGATATGCACAGAAGAATGAGATTATTCTTGAGTGCCTGTAGGTGCCTCGTGGAAAACGAGCGTAACCGGCAGGTTTCCCAAAAATCGAAAACCTTGGAATAAAGCAAAAAACAGTTGGCTAGGATTATCATGCGAGGTGCGCATGATAATGGTAGTCATGGCTCCAAGTGTCTCATGGGCTTGAGACCGGGGAAGAGACGTGATTGCGGGAATAGCGCGGAGAGCTGGGAATGGGCGTGGGCAATAGCCGGGACAACATGCCGCAGCGTGAAGCGTCATACGAGTTGTCTCGCGATGGCCAACGCGCCGGCAACGACCATGAGCGCTGAGAAGACACGCAAAAGAGTCCTTTTGCGTTCTCTTCCCGGTTTTTGGATCCAATCACGACGTATATCAGGACTAATCCGACGGCCAGCGGCACCAAGGCCAGCAGAAGCAGTGGCTTTTCCATGGCGCCTCCTTTCTGAACGCTGTGATTCAGAAATATCTTTAGCTAATCATGGGATATGGGCGGCTTGGCGCCGATTGGTGATGGGGCTCGATCCTGATGTTCGTCGGTGCCGGAATATGGTGCATTCCGTCAAATAGAGGTGGGCGCTTGGATACGGTGTCGCTTTATTGGATTTCTTTGTTTCTATGGTTTGATTATGCCACGAGTCCAACAAAACGTTACCGGCCCCGATAAGGGGCTGCGGACATTTTCTTGGAGATAATCACGCAGCCCCCTACCATGGTCCTTCCCCGGTCTGTTAGATGTATAGATTGTTTTTAAGAAAACATAGAAAGTATGGGAGATATAGGTAATCGTGACACCTCTTGTCGGCGTGAAGGCATGGAAAAGCGCAAGTTTCCTTCTGGCGGGCTTTGAGCGGCGAACAGAGTGGTACACCCATTCTGGGAATTGGTAGAAAGCCTTGCTGTTGCTGGGTTTGTGGGTTTCGGTAGATAGAGTCTCCATGATGTGCGCAGACCTCATGATGCGACGGGCTCGCCTGTTCGGGCCGCTGCTCGCCTCCGGCTGCGAGGTGCTGATCTCGGGGGAGGGGACGCGCCGCGTGCGATTGTTCGACGGTGAGCGGGCCTTGGTCGGGAACGCCACGGCCAAACGAAGAAGGGAATTCACGGAGACGCGTCTTTTGGCCCACGAGGCCTTACGACGTATCGGCCATGACGGGCCCATACTCAAAGGTTCGGATGGTGAACCGCTCTGGCCATCCGGCATCGTGGGATCGCTGTCGCATTGTCCGTCGCTGTGCGTCGCCGCCGTGGCGTCGGCGGAAAGAATCCGTGCCGTGGGAGTGGACGTGGACGATTCGGACGGATTGTCCGACGGGATCATGCGGTTCGTGTTCTCTTCCGAAGAGCTCGCATCATTGCGTATGGCCTCCTCGGTGGAACGTAGGGCGGCCTTCTGCGCGAAGGAGGCCGCCTCGAAGGCGTTGTCCGCATTGGACGGGACGGGGGACTTCCGTAAGGTATCCGTGAGCCTGAAGGCGGATGGAACGTTCGCCGCTGTGAGACGGGATGTGACGTTTCGCGGCCAATGGCGATTCTACGATCGGCTGGTATCCGCGATGGTCGCCGTTCCCTCGGAGACCGTCTGAGGGGCGCGGACCCCTCGAATGAGCAGCCGGAGCAGAAAGGAATAGGCCGCATCGTCATCGTCGACGGGCGTATCATGTTCGGGTCGTGTCTCGAATTGGACGAATCCGTGCACGGCGGACCATATGGACCATGCGATGAGGTGCGGGTCATCCCTCCGGATCTTTCCCGCGGCCTGCCCGTAGCGCACCAGCTCGGTCATGGCGGCGAGGCATGCCTCCGAAGCCTCGCCCGCATGCCATCGCCACAACAGGGCGTAGATGCCGGGCGACGCCTTGGCGTGCCCGCGGTATACGACTCCCGCATCGTAGAGTCTTTGCAGGGGATCCTCGGTGGTGACGCGCAGGAGCTTCTCCCGTAACGTCTGGAAACTGTCGTCGATGAGAGCGTCGATGACGGCCTGCTTGTCGCCGATATGCCGGTAGATGCTCGCGGGGGACACATCCGCCTTTTCCGAGAGAAGCCGGATGGTGAAGGCGTCATAGCCGTCCTCTTCGATGATTCGTTTCGAGGCGTCGAGTATGAGGCCCCTGATCTCGGTGGTGGGCGTCCGCTGGCTTTTTGTCGTTTTCCGAATAGTCCTCATATGCTTCTCCGCATCATCCCGCCGTTACGGATGAAAAACGCCATCCGGCCCGTAGGTCCCTGCACCGTCCCATGATGGGTGGGGTCGAAGGTCCAGCCACGCTCTTGGACCGCGCCTCGATGGGTGTGATGGCTGGTCCCACCGCATTGAGATTGCCACCGAGCCAAGACATGTCGGGGGACGCTGGCCGGCGCGGGCGTGGAACATGCCGACGCTCTGGCTGCCGTGACCGGGGAAGCATGCCGCGATGTCACCGATGGGGTTGCGTGTGTCCTCCGCTATCGCGCCGGCCGTCAGGAGACGGTCCGTCATATCCGTGTCCTTGATCCGTGGGATCCGTCCGTCGTCTTTCATGATGGATGTTCCTTTCTATTGGGGGAGATTGCCTGAATCGTGTTTGGGAAGTGTGATCCAGCAGAGCAGCGCGAACGCCAATGCGAGGGCGCAGGCGATCCAGCATGCCGCATGCGTGGCGCTCATGAAACTGGTCGAGACGGACTGCTCCACGGTCTGTCGGATGCCTGCCGGCAGGTGCGGAAGGATCGATTTCGCGGCCATCACCGAATCCTCCGCTGCTTTCGCGATGGAAGACGGGATCTGCAGTCCGGACAACGAGTCCGAGAGCTCGTCGGGGTAGACGGAGGAGATCGCGGACCCCATGACGGCGACGCCCAGCGTGCCGCCGATCTCACGGATCGTGTCGTTGACGGCCGATGCGGCGCCGGTCGAGCTTTCCGGAACGGTGCTCATCAGGGCGTCCGTGGCGGGCCCTTGGATCAGGGCGATGCCGGCCGCCATCAGGGCCATGGTGGGTACGACCACGAACCAGTAGCTGCAATGGGCGTCGACACGCGTGACCACGAACATGCTCGCCGACAGGAACAGCAGTCCCGTCGAGACGACCGACCGGTATCCGAAACGTTTCGCCAATTGCGTGGCGAGCGGGGCGACCGCCGCCATGACCACCGCGAAGGGCAGCGTCGCGACCGCCGTCTGCAATGCGGTGTATCCACGCAATGCCTGGAACCATTGGGTGGTGATGAAGATGAAGCCGAACAGGCAGAAGAACGCGACGCAGATCGCGCAGGTGCTGCTCGTGAACGTGGCCCTTCGGAACAGGCCGACATCGATGAGCGGGGCGTGCGTATGCCCCTCGACCGCCGCGAACACCGCAAGTATGATCAGGGCCGCGCAGATGCCGCCTATGACCTGCCAGGAGAACCAGCCGTAAGTCGGGCGTTCGATGATCGTCCACACCAGCAGGCCCACGCCGGCCACCGATAACACGGTGCCGGGGAAATCGAACCTCTCGGAACGGTACGCCCGTACCTCGGGCACCGCCACCGCGATGCAGGCCAGCGCCACCACGCCGATGACGGAGCACACCCAGAAAATGGAATTCCACGCATAGTGCTCCAGCAGGACGCCGCCGATAATCGGGCCCAGGGCGATGCCGACCCCTGATGTCGCCGCCCACAGGCCAACGGCCAGGCTACGGTACCTGGAGCCTTCGAAGATGACGATGATTGACGACAGCGTCGCCGGATAGATCAGCGCGGCGCAGACCCCCAACACCACGCGCAGCGTCACCAGCTGCCACAGGGCCCAGGAGAAGGCCGTGGCTGCGGAGACCACGGCGAATCCCGCCAATCCGACGAGCAGCATCCGTCTTCTTCCCCATCGGTCGCTGAGTTTGCCGGCGGGCAGGAGCAGCGCCGCGAAGGACAGCGTGTAGGCGTCCACCACCCATTGCAGGTCCGTGGACGAGGCGTTCAACGCGTCGCTCATCGTGGGAATCGCGACGTTGACGATGGTGTTGTCCATCACGACCAGCAGCACCGCCAGACACAGGGCGGTGAGGGCCAGCCCCCTGTTCCCGGACCGTGCGTGTCTCCGGACCGGCATGGGGGTAGGAATCAACGAACGTTCAGATTGCATATCAATGCTCTCCTACTGTGTAACAATGTTATCTACAAATGAAACAATACTCCTCTCCGTGGGGGATCGCCACCATCCGTCAGCGAGGCATGGAAGCGCTCCGCGTGCGGACGGACCCACCGTCGGCGCCATGAACCATGCCGCCGCCCGTGGCGCGGGAACGGGAAGGCCATGCGGCGTCGCCCGGGGTCCGCAAACCCCATGGCATGTTCCGGGCCCGGGAATGCCACGGCCGGTGGGTCCTCCAAAATCAGCGCCGTCCGCTTCCGGGCGGAGAGTTCGTGCGGTCGCTTTGATGACACGGCCGCCGTCCCGTCGGGACGTTCGGCATCACCCGATTACCGGTCCAACCCTCACGGCAGGACCATGACCCGTCGAACTTCAATGAGGAAAGCGCCGGCCGACCCTTTGCCGGAAAACGCGAACCGTCGGCATGCCCCGCTGAAGCGACGCCGACGATGGTTTCGGATGGTGGGCGGTCCCGATCGCCCGATCCTTCTCGATCCACCGCCCGGCGATCGCCGAACGCCCGTGGCGGCTCACGATGGTTGCAGGCCCATGCCCATCCAAGGCGTTGGCCGCATCCTGCAAAAACCGGGTCCATCGTACGCCCGAACATGCGAATCTCCGTACGCCGGCGTGGATATCCCGCATAGGCGGGATATCCGTCGGGGAGATTCCACTGACAGCGTGACCAGTCACTCATGCGCCGGCGGGAGACGCTACCATGAAGACGCGAATCATGTGAATCATCACGCAAAGGAGCATGACGTGAACTATCTGGAAATCATCAACCGCCGCCGCAGCGTCTATACCCTCACCGACCGTCTGCCCATCGGCGAAAACGAACTCGTCGGAATCGTCGAAGAGACCGTCGTCGCCACGCCGTCCCCCTTCAACATGCAGAGCGGCCGCGCCGTGATTCTGTTGGGGGAGCAGCACAAGCTTCTATGGGACGCTATCGTATACGACACGCTTAAGGCCATCGTGCCGGAAGACGCCTTCGAGACCACGGCCGCCAAACTATCTGGTTTCGCCGCAGGCGCCGGCACCATACTCTTCCTTGAGGACCAGGACGCGGTTGATGGCCTTAAGGAACGGTTCCCGACCTACGACGCCGCGTTCGACGGGTTCGCCGCGCATGCCCTTGGCATGATTGAGGTCAACGTCTGGAATGCGCTTGCCGAACAGGGCATTGGTGCTAATCTGCAACATTACAATCCGCTTATCGACGACATGGTGGAATCCCGTTGGGGCATCCCGGCCTCCTGGATGCTCGCGTCCGAAATGGTTTTCGGCGGCATCGCCCGTCCCGCCGGTCCGATCGAGAAGTTGTCGGCCGGCGAACGTGTCTGCGTGATTCAATGATCATGGACGACTCGTCACCTGCCCCATGCCCGTCCGGGCTCGGCATGGGTGACGGTTTTCGCGGAATTGCGGTGGCGGCGCCCGAGGGGTCCCGTTACCGCATGCGATAGGCCTTTGCGATCCGGGAAGGCGATCGGGGTCACCGGCATGGCCATGGGCGCCGGACGATGAGGATCCGGGACCTGCGCCATCCTGTTCACGGGATCGGCGGGCTGGCGCATGGGGCATATGAATGAAAGGCATGCGCAAGGATCCATCTTCCCGAGCCGGACGGGGTGCATATGCCGTCCAATGTGGCATAGGGAACGCTATCCGCCCTCAACATGCCCAAAGCATGGGCATGACTCGCAAAGGCACGGGAAGAATCGGCGCGGGTGAACCGCCGCGTCGGCGGGATCGCCGTATGGCCGGCGACCCTGCCGTCCGCGACGCGGCCCATCGGATCGAATCCGGCCTCGCCGTGAAGCGGGCGGACCGCGTCGCGCGTCCCGGGAATCAGCATGCCGACGGCGTACCGGGAACGCAGCAGAGTACGCAACGTGTCCACGTCGTTGGGTGACGTATCCCGAATCGGTGCGCGGATACGCGGCGGCCTTCATCCCATACGGGCGCCGCAACGCCGTCGGCGTCCGCTCCGCGGTCGGTCCGTGACGGTGATTCATGGCCTTCCAGGCCGGCCAGGCCGAACGGTTCCATACGCTCCCGACGGCGTTCGATATGATCGATGACGATGGCGGGATCCTTCGCGTCCTCGGACACCGTCCGCGCATGGGACCCGTCCCCGAACCGATCGCCTTGCAACGTCCACGAGCCCAAGGGAGCCATCAGCCCGCCGGAACGGGGCGGGCGTGCGTGGATTGGCAACGGTGTGTTGGACAGGTTCTTAGAGGACGAGTCCCTGTTCGGTGAATTCCTTCGGACTCCGGTATCCGAGGGTGGAGTGGAGTCTTTGGTCGTCGGACCACCACACATAGTCGTTGAGGTCGGAGCGTAGTTGTTCCAGGCTGGTGTAGTGGTTCCGGTATATGAGCTCCTTCTTCAGGAGCCTGTTGGTGGATTCGACCACGGCGTTGTCGTACGGGTCGCCCTTCCTTGACAGCGATCCTCCGATGTCGAACACGTCGAGCAGCTCGTCGATTTTCGCGTTGTCGAACCCGCCCCCCCGGTCCGTGTGGAACATCTCCACCTCGGTCAGGGGAAGCCGAGCGTGGCGAACGCGCCCAATACCAGGCTCGCGTCCCGGGCCCGCCCGGCGGAATGGCCGGTAATGCCCCTGTTCGCCAGGCCGATGAGCAGGCACGCGTATGCCCACTTGCCGCCGACGCGCACGTACGTCAGGTCACTGGCCAGGTGGGTGCGCGGCTCGTAGCCGTCGAACTCGCGGTCGAGGATGTTCGCGAGCCTGGCCTCGTTAACCCGCGTCCTGTGCGGTTCGGACCGCTTGCGCGCATACGCACTCGTCATGCCCTGTTCGCGCATGATGTTGCCGATGCGCCTCCTGGACGCGGTGACGCCCCTCCTTTCCAAGGCGGCCTTAATCTTCCTGACGCCGTAGCGTCCGCGGCCGGCGTGCCGGACCGCGCGCACGTCGCCGGCGATCGGATCCACCCGCTCGGCTTCGGGATGCCCGGTCATCCAGTAGTAGGTGGAGCGGGGAACGCCCGGTATCCTGCATTGCGCTGATATCGGGTAGCGGGCGGCGTTGGCCCGTATCACTGCTACTTTCGTGCGAATACCGGTGCCGCTTGTTCTGAAACGTCCACCTCCATCTCCAACTGTCTGTTGCGCCTCCCCGGTCCGACCGGCTCGTTCCGCCCGGGCGTGCGGTTGTCCATGGCCCGGGTGGAGCCGCTGTCGCGGATGCCCTGGACCCAGCGCCGCGGGGTCGATCGCGCTATGTCGTACTCGGCCCTGATCTCCCGGGATGGCTTGCCGTTCTCATACAACTGCACAATCTGCCGTTTGAACGCCTCGTCGTAGTGGCGGGGATGTTTCGGGTCGGCCATCATCGGCCTCCAACCTCATGTCATTCGTCCCTCATCGGACTGTCTAATACATTGTAGCCAATCCACCGTGAACCCGCACTCCGCCACGAGCCGCTCGTACACGCGCGTCGCGGTGTGGCGCTGCTTGACGGGCAAGCGCAGATCCGCGGCCGGCCACCCGTCCACGACGGCCGAATACCCCGCGTCGACCAGCGACCTGCCCGCATGCCCCGAGCCAAGGGGCTTGGGAGAGTAATCCCCGTGGCTGGCGTACTTGACCACGGTCGTGCGCGATACGCCGAGTTTCCGCGATATCTCCCTGTGGCTCAAGCCCTGGCGGTCGAGCTGCCTGATACGCCGTCGGGCACACACCGGTGTCGTCATTTCCTTTCCTCCCGAGAACCATCAGTTTGGTTGACAGGCACTCGGGAATCCATCAAGGAACCGGACGATGCCGGTGTTCTCATTCCACCGGCGCCATCACCGCTGACACCGTCCAAATTGAACGCTCAGGGTGTTCAGGAACAAGTGCCGGCACAGCGAGGTGGTGACGTTTTCTTGGACTTCCTGGCCGGGAAGGAGAACCCCCTTATGGCGAAGTACAGCAAGGAGCAGCGTGACAGGGCCGTGGACCTGTACGTCAGATACGAGCGCTGCGCCGCGGACGTGATCCGCGAGCTCGGCTATCCCAGCAGGGGGATGCTGCCGGTGTGGTACCGGGAACGCCTCGAGGAGGAACGCGCCGGAAGACAGTCCACTCGCGGGAAACGGTACCGGTGGTACACGGACGAGCAGAAGCGGGCCGCGGTGGACCACTACCTCGAATACGGCAGGCGTCTGAGACGCGCTATGCGCGCGCTCGGCTATCCGAAAAGCCATGAGCTGCTCACCGCGTGGATCGACGAGCTGGCGCCCGGCCGACGCAGGCTGAGGCACGGCCCGGTTCCCGAGGAATTGAAGCGGAAGGCGGTGGTCGCGGTCGCGTCCGGACGGCTGAAATCACGTGAGGCGGCCGCCGAGCTGGGCGTGGAGGCGTCCGTCGTCGGGAAACTGGAAACGGCAGATGCTCGACGGATCCAAGGAGACGCACGTGACGAAGACACCTGGAGAGAAGCCCACGACGGCCGGGGAGGGGAAAACCGGCGTGGAGCCCTCTACGCCGGCGGTCCGCGGGACGCGGCCGGCCTGGCGGACGCGGTGGCGGCGCTGGAGAAGAGGCTGGCGGAGACGCGGGCCCGTCTGGACGAGCTGGACGCCGATGTCGAACGGCAACGACGGGAGAAGAGGGAACTCGACATCGAGAT
>OBVA01000883.1_pt1 | contig 11732 bp, 8 predicted proteins | sample 1495021 | NCBI WGS metagenome assembly OBVA01 (sample SAMEA2579965, study PRJEB22360) | human gut metagenome | biome: human gut; feature: human-associated habitat; material: faeces | place: Denmark | collected 2008/2010
GGCGAGCTGCTGGAACGGTACGGCACCTATGAGTCGAACGGCGTGATCATTTCCGACGTGGACGAGATCTGGTATGTCGAGACAATCGGTGGGCACCACTGGATTGCGCGCCGTGTGCCCGACGACTGCTATGCGACGATCCCCAACCAGCTGGGCATCGACGACTTCGACTTCTCCGACGCGTTCGGCGAGCGGCGGTTCTTCATGTGCAGCGCGGACCTGCGCGAATTCATCGATCGGCACCATCTGGGCCGTGCCATGCGGCCCGCGCAGGGCGCCGGTTTCGGCGTCGCCGCCGTGCTGCCGGACCACATCAACCCGCGTGCGGTGTTCGGCACCAGCACCGTCAAGGACCATATCTACAACACGCCGCGCGCCTGGTACATGCAACGTCACCTGAACCCGAGCGAGGATTGGGATTCGCCCGCGGCCCGCTACACGCCGACCTCCGACGACATCCCGTGGTGCCGGGCGCCGGAGAACAAGGTGACGGTCGAGGACATCGACTTTCTGATGTCGTCGCATTTCGAAGGCACGCCTTTTGACCCGTACGGAACGCTCGGCACACCGGAAAGCCGGCATCGCTACCGTCCGATCGGCATCAACCGCACTGGTCACATGGTCGCGATCGAACTGCGGCACGACGTGCCGGCCGCAGCGGCGGCGGTGATGTGGATCGCCTTCGGTTCCGGTCCGTTCACGGCGGTCGCACCTTTTTATGCGAATGTGGACGACACTCCGGCGTATCTGCGCGACACCACGCCCGAGGTCTCCACCGACAACCTGTACTGGACGAACCGTCTGATCGCCGTAATTGCCGACGCGCACTGGTACGAGACGCGCAACGCGATCGAATACTATGGCGAGCAGGTGCGGGCGTTCGGGCGCCGGCTTGTCGAAGAAACGGATGCGGCGCTCGCCGATGCCGAAGCCGGGGACATCCGCGCGGCGCTCATGGCTGCGAACGAGACGATGGCCGGGCGTCTGCAGGATCTGACCCATAAGCTGCTCGATAACGTGCTGTATACGTCGAGCAACCTGATGCGCAACTCGTTCGCCATGTCCGATAGGTGGGTCTGAGGGCTTGCTCCCTTGTCGCAGCGAACGGTTCTCAATAAGAAAGGTGCGAGTCCGTGTGACGGGGAAAACGAACATGAAAACAGTAGAAAGCCCGGAATTCCGGGCTTTCTACGCAATGTTCGCTTGTTCGAAAATGTGCGGAATCCTCGCACCTTTCTTAATGAGAACCGTTCGCTGCTACCTCATACGTCTGCGCGTGGAAATCACACGTCACGGCGGTGCCGTCGGCGAAGACCGAGCGCTGCACCAGCGGGTCGCCGCCGACAAGGTCATGCCGCACGAGCTCCTGTATGCCGACGCGCCGGTGCAGCCCGGCTACGACCGCACACCGCTCGATGTCATTCTCGGTACGGGCGCGCAGTGCGGCATTCATATCACCGTCCATGCCGGCATATGCGGCGTCACGGATCAGGTACGGCGCACCGCCGTTGAGCAGCGCGTACAGCATGTAGTCGTCGCCACCGGCCACCCGATCCATCATCCACGGCTGGATCACGCAGTCATGGTAGACGAGGTTGTACAACGGCACCGGGATGCCGTGCCGAGGCGCGTCGGGGGAGCGCATTTGGAAGTCGTACGGCGCGTAATGGCAGAACACCAGGCTCGGCACCGCCCAGTCGGACACCTCCTCGGACGAGGTGAGAATGCCGTGCGCCAGCAGGTATTCGAAGCATTCGGCGCGGCGCTCGTAGCATTCGCGGCGGGTCATGCGGTGCTCGGGATGCGAGCATTCGTCGCCTTCATTGCAGGTGAACACGTCCAGATACGCGCAGTCCAGCACGATGCCGTGCGTGGCGATCTCACTGAAGTTGCGGCGCACGTAATCCGGCGCAAGCTCGGCGCACAGGTACGTTTGGCGCCCGCCGGCCCACATCGCGTGCTCGGGCATCGTGCCGTCCGCCAGTCGGATCGCATTGCGCGGGTCGAACGTGCGCGCGGCGAAGTAATAGTCGCGGTATTGGTCATGCGTGCCGAACAGGTCTCCCTGCTCATGACAGGCGTCGATCAGCGATTTCATGCCCTTCCAGCCGCCGGCCTCGCGGCATGCGGGCAGATAGTCGGGATGGCCGTTGTCGTAGCCGGGCTGCGCCCAGCCGTCCAGATGCAGGTACAGCCGCCCGGCACCCATTTCGTGCAGCGTACGCATCTGCCGCTCGCGCTGCGCGAACGTGACGAGCGAATCATTCTTGCCGGGCTGCGCGGGATCATAGAACGACGAGTCCGGCTGAACGTTCGTCTTGATACCGACATGCACCCATGAACGGCCGAGCAGGTCACGCACCGACGGGTTGCGCGCCGCCTTCTCCGCCAGCGTGCGCAGCCGGCCGCGTTCGTTGACGTAAGCGCGGTACGTCTTGCAGATGGCGGTATGGTCGGCATGGTCGAGGAGACGATATCGCACGACACGGCGGTAATCCATGCGGCCGAGACTTGGCTCGAACCACATTCCGACGTGCGTGTACGGTCCGCCGGCCGGATGGTCGATGTCATATCCTGCGTTCCACGGCGTCTCGCAGATGGCGATGTACGCATGCCCGTCGCTGCGCAACTGCGCGAACCAGGGCATGTACCCGCCCGCAGTCTCGAACCGCCCGCCGAAGGAGACCGCATCAGTGCCGACCTCGGTAGGCCAGTTATTCGGTATCATCACGCCCTGCTCGTGGGTGATGAGCGTCACGTCATGCGCGTCCGCATGGTCGAAGGACAGCGGCGCAGGCCAAAGCACCCTGTCGATGCGCGGCTCGGCCCCACACTCGCGCAGTGGCACCCATTCGCATAGCACGTCGCCGCTCGACCGCTCGATCCAGATATACGTCTCAAAAGCGTAATCCGCACCCGCGAACCCGGCGAACACGCTGCGCACGCCGACTCCGGTGCCGGTCTCGATCCGCTCATGCGTGACGGTAGCGGCGCCGGCGAACGAGAATGAACGATCCTCGCGCGTCAGCTGCGGCTCTATGCCGTCGCAGCCGCTCCAGGTCGCACCGTCGCGGCTGAATGAGAACCGCAGCGTCGTCTCATCGAAGCGCAGCATGGTTCCGGACATGGTGAATTGCATCATGGACGTTCTCCTGATCGGTGATGGAGGGGCGAATATCAGCTGGCAGCCCCGTCGCGCGGCACGTCAGTTGAAGCCGACGACCTTCTCTGCGACGACATAGCCGCGTCGGATCACCCAGCGCCCGACAGACCCACGCAGGTTCAGCGCGCGCGACACCAGCTTGCGCCGCACGTCACGCCCGATGGCCGGCGACGCCTTGTCGATGTCCGCCCACAGTTCGTCCTTGAGACGGTAGTTTGCCTTGTCTTTCGACAGGATCAGGAACACCGACGTGACCGAGCTTTCGATCGCGAGGAAATGAATCATATAACGGTATAGGCCGTCCGGCACGGTTCCCGGTTCGGGAGTGGCCTCCACCATGCGCTGGTTGACGAGCCGCAGCTGCGCGACGCGGCGGATCATCACGTCGGTCTGTACGCTCTGCCCCTCGCGCCCGATGAAGTAGTGGTAGAACGGGATGTCCATGTACAGCATCGACTTGACCCACGGGAACGGCTGGTATGCGTAGATGAAATCGACGTAGAACGTGTGCTCGGGCAGCTGCATGCCGGAGTCGCGCACCACCTGGGTGCGGTAGATCAGAGCGTGCATCAGTATGTATTCGGCGACGCCGAAGCAGCCGAGATCGTCCCAGCCGAGCACGGTGTTGGCCGCCATCGCATGACGGAAGTTCACTGTGTGCTTGACGCGCTTGCCCACCTTGTCGTACACGTAATTGGTGACGATCATGTCGACCGGATCCGTGGCGACGCGCTGCACCCGCAGCGTGCCCATGAGCGTGTCGATGGAGGGCATATCCACCCAGTCGTCGGCGTCCACGACCTTGACATACATGCCGGTCGCGTTGGCGATGCCGGTGTTGACCGCGCCGCCGTGGCCCTTGTTGACCTGGTGGATTGCCCGCACGTTGCCGGGCCAGCGCCGCTCGTACATGTCGGCAAGTTCCGGGGTGCCGTCCGAGGATCCGTCATCGACGATCAACACTTCGATGTCGCTGTTGTCCGTCGCGGAGAGCAGCGACTCCACGCAGCGCTCCAGATACGTTTCCATGTTGTAGGCGGGCACCACGAAGGTGAGTGTTTTCGACGATTGTTCCATAGTTCCTCGTTATACAGGTGTCGCGGGGATGACGTGCGACACGTCGCCTCGGATGTTGCAGCGAGTCTAACCTCTACAAGCAAAGCTATCACTAAGCGGCGTTCAGGCAAGTCCCGTCGTCCGTTCCGCCGTTTTTTGGGCTTCCGGCTTGTGCGCGGTTCTGATGATCAGCCGGCGCTCGCGGGCAGGTATGCCGGTTCGTCCGGTTCGGCGGTCTCGACAGGAGCGTCCGGCTCGTCCGGGGCCGTTGTCTCGCTCCGCTCTTTGTCTCGACGTTCTTTGTCTTCCTTGGCTGCGAGCTGCTTCGCCTTCTGGCTCTCGAACCGCAGGATCGGCTTGGAATCCAGCCGGCTCAGGCCGTGCCATGCGAGGTCGACGATGTATGCGGCGAGCTGCTCCTTGTTGACCTTCGGCCGGTCCGCCCAATATTGACCGGTGAATACGGTCATGCCGACCAGCATCTGCGCATAGTATGGCACGCCCTTGGCGGAGAGCTTCCGGCGTTTGAACGCGGCGGTGAGCAGATCCTCCACGCGCAGGCTGATGTCGCCCAGCAGCGAGTTGAACGATCCGGCCGGGTCGGTGGTCGGCGAGTCGCGCACGAGCACTTGGAAGCCTTCGGAGTTCTCCTCGATATAGGTGAGCAGGGCGAGTGCCGCGCGCTCCACGATCTGGCGGGGATGCGCCTTGGTGTCGGACAGCGCCTCGATGAGCGCATTGGTCAGCTCGCGCATCTCACGGTCGACGATTACCGCGTACAGTCCCTCCTTGCCGCCGAAATGCTCGTAGACGATCGGCTTGCTGACCTTCGCGTTCGCGGCGATCTCCTCGACACTCACCGCCTCGAACCCCTTGGATGCGAACAACGCTCGCCCCACGCGGATGAGCTGTTCGCGGCGTTGCAGCGCCGTCATTCTTGCAGTATTGGCCATGAGCTCCAGTGTAGTGGTCGCGGTGCCTAGCGCCTATACCCCCCCCGAAATGTTGTCGGGGTCTACGTTTTCGCGGTAGGTCGTGCGGCTGAGGAGAGTCGATCATGAAGATGTATGTGGCCCCGTCGATGACGGCGAGCGAGTTCGACAACCATGACATCGTGTCGTGCGTGTCCTGTTTGATACGTGTTTTCGGTGGCGGTCGCGAGTATTACCACGATGAGGGTGGGGCACCATTGCCCGACTTGTTCTATGTTGAATATCATGGGGCCGCTGGCAATCCGGTGCCGTCTGGTATGCCGCTTTATGCATTGGTGGCAGATTTGCCTATACCAGCGTCTTCCCCGGTTCGATATGTAGGGACGACTCAGGGGCAGCGTCTGTGCCAGCAGCCCAATTAGTCGTCGACTTGGCTGCAACAACGCGACGTATGTGGTATTCCGGCAGCTGTCCGTTGCGGTTTTTAGGCTGGAGCCATGGATACGAATCTGATTATCGGCATCGTCGCCGCAGTGGTGATTGTCGTCCTGCTTATTGTGTGGGGCGTAGTACGCGGCAAGTCGCGTAAGAACGAAGTCAGCGGCCGGCCGGCGGAAACCGCAACATCGCCGCGCCAGGCGGGTCGTGCGGGTGAAGAACCCGAGACGGTCGCCGCAACAGTTGACAGGCAGCTCCCTGCTCCCGAAACCGAGGGCGAAACCGCCTCCCCTCGAAGTGAGGAAGAGCGTAAGCCGGTCGAACCGACGCAGGCCGCCCCGGCCAAGCCGGCGGCTCCCGCATATGATGTACCGGAAAAATCCGGCTCGCGCATTCAGCGGCTCAAGGCGAAACTTTCCAGGTCCTCGAATCCGTTCGGCAAGGCGTTGTTCAACATCCTCACCAAAGACAACCTCTCCGAATCCGATTGGGAGGATGTCGAGGACACGCTGCTGCTGGCCGACGTCGGTGCCGAAGCAAGCGAGCAGCTAGTCGGCGAATTGCGCCGCGATGCGCGCATCACCGGCAAGGCAAGCCCCGACGAGGTGCGCGCCATGCTGCGCGACAACCTGCTCGACCTGGTCGGCCGCGACACCGACCGCCGTCTGAACGTCGACAAGCCGGACGCGCACAAGCCCGGCGTCATCATCATGGTCGGCGTCAACGGCACCGGCAAGACCACCACGGCTCGTCTGCTGGCGAAAGCCTTGCTGTGCGAGCATCGCTGGTCCCGGCCCGATACGTTCCGTGCCGCCGCAGCCGACCAGCTCGAAACCTGGGGCGCCCGCGTCAACGTGCCCGTCGTGCGCAGCGACAAGGACGGCGCCGACCCGGCATCGGTCGCGTTCGAGGCGGCGGCCCGCGCCAAGGAGGACGACGCCGACGTGCTCATCATCGACACCGCCGGCCGCCTGCAGAACAAGTCGAACCTGATGGACGAGCTCGGCAAGATTCGCCGTGTCACCGAAAAGAACCTGCCCGTCGACGAAGTGCTGCTCGTGCTCGACGCCACCACCGGCCAGAACGGCATGGCGCAGGCGAAGGTGTTCGCCGAGGCGATCGGCCTCACCGGCGTCGTGCTCTCCAAGCTCGACGGCTCCGCCAAGGGCGGCATTGTCATCTCCGTGCAGAAGGAGCTCGGCGTGCCGGTCAAGCTCGTCGGCCTCGGCGAAGGACCGGACGATCTCGCGCCCTTCGACCCGGAAGGATTCGTCGACGGCATTCTCGCGTGAGGTTGTTCGCAAACCGTCGGACATGAACCCTGCAAGCCGGCAGTCCACAACGTGGACAGCCGGCTTTTGCATTCCGGAACCGTTGCCTGCGCCGGAATCCGGCCGAAAGCCAAGATCCGCGTCATCGCGCTTTACATGAGCGTAACGTGTCGTAACGTGTTGAAAACTCAGCGAGCGTTGCATATCGTTGTGTTGATTCCCCTATCAGGGGATGTCAGATGAAGTGGTAACGACCCGCTTCCCGCGCGGTCAAGATGCGCGGCGGCGGGAACGAACAAGAGAGGAAGGTAACGATGGACTCCGGTAATACCGCATGGATGCTCACATCCGCAGCCTTGGTTTTCCTCATGACGCCTGGCGTGGCGTTCTTCTATGGCGGTATGGTGCGCGCCAAAGCCGTGCTGAACATGCTGATGCTGTCGGCGGCGGCCCTGTCGGTCACCGCGGTCGTATGGACGCTGTGGGGCTGGTCGATCGCATACGCCGGCAGCAGCATCGGCGGCATTTTCGGTGACCCTGCGACCGGGTTCCTGCTGAAGGACACGATGGTGTTCGACGCCGGCACCCGTCAGTACACGGCCGCCGGCCTTGCCGCGAACGGCAACAAGTACCCGAGCAGCGTGGACGTGTCGTTCCAGGTCACGTTCGCGATGATCACCGTGGCGCTGATCTGCGGCGCGATCGCCGAGCGCGTGAAGTACAGCACGTGGATGCTGTTCGTGGCGCTGTGGGTCACGTTCGACTACGCGCCGATGGCGCACATGGTGTGGAACAACGGCCTTCTGAGCGCAAAGGGTCCGATCTCCACCGCGATCGGCGCCGCGGCGCATGATTTCGCAGGAGGCACGGTCGTTCACATCAACGCCGCAATGGCGGCCCTTATCATCGTGCTGATCATCGGCAAGCGCAAGGGCTTCGGCACGCAGCCGATTCGCCCGCACAACGTGCCGTTCGTCATGCTGGGCGCGTTCCTGCTGTGGTTCGGCTGGTTCGGCTTCAACGCCGGCTCGGCGTTCGCGGCCAATGGCACCGCTGGCTATGCGTGGATGAGCACGACCGCGGCGACCGCGGCTGCCATGCTCGCCTGGGGCTTCACTGAGAAGATCCGCACCGGTCATTACACGGCTATCGGCGCGGCCTCGGGTATCGTCGCCGGTCTGGTTGCCATCACCCCCGCGGCCGATGTGGTATCGCCGTTGTGGGCCATGGTCATCGGTGCGATCGCCGGTGTTCTGTGCTGCTTCGCATGCGGCCTGAAGTTCAAGCTCGGCTATGACGATTCGCTCGACGTGGTGGGCGTGCATGGTGTCGGCGGTTTGACCGGTACCGTGCTCATCGGCTTCTTCGGCGAGGGCACTGGTCTGCTCGCCGGCGGCGACTGGCGCCAGCTGGCCGTGCAGGTCATCATCGCCCTGTGCGCGATGCTGTACTCCGGCGTGGTGACCGCGATTATCGCGTTCGCGCTGGAGAAGACCATCGGCTGGCGTGTGACCGAAGCCCAGGAGGTCGGCGGCATCGATCTGGCCGATCAGGGCGAACGTGCCTATGATTTTGCTGGTACTGCCAGCTCGGTTCTCAAGGAGGTGAGGTGAGATGAAGCTCATCACTGCCATCATTCAGCCCCATAAGCTCGATGACGTCAAGGAGGCGCTCGCCGCTGCGGGCGTGCACGGCCTGACGGTCTCGGAAGCCAACGGTTACGGCCGCCAGCGTGGCCACACCGAGGTGTACCGCGGGGCGGAATACACGGTCGATCTGATTCCGAAGATTCGCGTCGAGGTGCTGTCCGATGACGCGGACGCGGAGACCCTGGTCGGCGTGATCGTCAAGTCTGCCGGTTCCGGCACGATCGGCGACGGCAAGGTGTGGGTCGCCCCGCTCGATTCCGTGACCCGCGTGCGTACCGGCGAGACCGGCTCCGCCGCGATCTGAAATCGGCCCGTGGTTCGGCGCTTTCCGCCGGACGCGGGTTATCGGTAAGACAAGTCCCCGCACGCCGTCACCTGACCATGCGGGGACTCTTTTATATATCGACATCCTTGCCTCCGGTGACGGAGGGCAAGGATTGAAATTGCTCCCGCTGGCGGGAGCTGTCTCGCGTAGCGAGACTGAGGGTGGTCTTGTGCACCCGGGTGGGTTTGACCACCTCCAGTCGGCTCCATCGACAGCCCCCGCCTGCGGGGCGGAATTTGGTGAAGGTGGTGTGTCTTGAGTTCGGCGGTCGATCATCTCAAGCAACGGTTCATGGACATGAGCCAGCCGGATGCTGACGGCGTGTACCGGGGTGGCTCCGCGAAGCGCCGGGCGCGAACGGAGCTCGCCATGGATTGCCTGCGCCGCCTGTGGAGTGACGCGGTGGCCGCGGTGCCGTTCGACGTGCCGTCCACCGGCATCGGATTCGGCGCGGTCGGGTCGCTCGCACGGGGGCAGATTGGCCCGAGCTCCGACCTGGATCTGGTCATCATCTATGAGCCACATACGATCAACGACCAACAGCTCAATGAGCTGACCAACAAACTGTGGTATCCCCTGTGGGACAGCGGCCTTGACCTCGATCAGTCGGTGCGCACGCGGCAGCAGTGCGAGGCCGTGACCGATTCCGATCTGCCGGCCGCTATGGGCTGGCTGGATGTCAAGCCGATCGCCGGCGATACGGCGCTGATTTCGGCGACGGCCACGTCGATTCTGGAACGCTGGCGTCGAGCGGTCCGCAAGCGGCTGCCGGAACTGCTGAATTCGGCGCGCAAGCGACTGGACGAGTTCGGACGACTCGCCTACCTGAACCAGCCCGACATCAAGGAGGCGCGAGGCGGTCTGCGCGATTCGGTGCTGGTCTCCGCGTTGACTGTGTCATGGCTTGCCGACCGACCGCACGGCCGGTATGACGACGAGGTCGAGGCGTTGCTGGACGTGCGCGATTGCATTCATCTGGCTGCCGGCAAGGACGCGAATCGGCTGCTCGCCCCATATCAGGCGCAGGTGGCGGCGATGCGGGGTCTTGCCGACCCGACACTGCCGCCGGGGGAGCGGGAGGCGCGTTCCATCGAGGACTTGCAAACCCGGCTCGCCCGCATAGGCCGACAGATCGCGTTCGCGCTGGATTCCACGGCGTCGCGTGCCGAGCATTCGCTGACGCATGAGCGCCCGCGTTTCTCGTTCTTCCAGATGCTGTCGCCGCGCGGTGGAGGCAGGCGAGAGGCCCCGAAGTTCGAACAGGTCGCGCCCGGCGTGGCCAAGCACGAGCAGGAAATCGTGCTGGCTCCGGGCGTGGAACCGGAGTCGGACCGGTATCTGCCGTTGCGCGTGGCCGCGGCGGCTGCCGAGTTCGAGCTGCCGATCAGCCCGGTCACCTTGCAGAACCTGCGGCGCTGCCCGATCCGCGATTCCGTGTGGGATGATGAGTCGCGCCAACTGTTCGTGCGTCTGCTGGCCTCCGGGCCGGCGCTCATGCGCGTGTGGGAGGAACTGGATTTCGTGGATATACCCGGTCGATGGATGCCTGAATGGCTGGGCATACGTAATCGCCCGAGCGCGTCTGCAGCGCACCGGTATACCATCGACCGGCACAGCGTCGAGGTGACGTCACGGCTCGCGCGGGTTTCGGCGGCGCGAGGCGAGCGGTATGACGACCGTCACTACACGGCGCTGCTATTGGCTGGCCTGCTGCATGATGTCGGCAAACGTCCGTTCGTGACCGATCATGCGGCAGAGGGCGCCCGTCACGCCGCGGTGATCATGAAGCGCATGGGATTCGACGCGGACATCGCGCGATGGGTGCGCATCCTGGTGCGGGAGCATCTGACGCTCTCTGAGTTCGCGACCGGCAAGAACCCGAACGATCCGGCCGTGGGGGAGTCGCTCGCCCGTTGCGTGGACCGTGATCCGATGCTGCTGGACATGCTGTATGACCTGACCCGCGCCGACGGGTCGTCGCTCGGGGCTACGGCCGGTGAGGAGATATCCAAGCGGTACGGGTGGAGCCATTGGCGCGAAAGTCTGGTGCGTGCCATGTACAGCGCCGCCCGTGAGAGTATCCGGGTACAGGTTGAAGGTGGCTATGTCGACGTTGACTTCGGCTGACACGGGATTGCCCGCCGCGTCGAGGGCGCGTACCACGACCAGGTCCTGCGGTATGTATTCCTGACCGCCGACCACATAGGTGTCGTTGCCCTCTCGCACCCAGCTTTCGAACCCGCGACCGGTCAGGCGCGCGCTGAACTGCTTGGCGGCCTTCTCCCGCACGTCGATCATGCTTTGCTTATCTGTGAGTATTCGGATGTCATCTGATTCGGGGCGGAATCTCCTTCCGCGTGGCGTCTCCCATCTTCGGGAGCCGATGCCATTATCATATGATGCTCAGCTGAGGCAAAGGCGATGTCAAGGTGGGTGTTCCGCAGCGCAGCGAGGGCTGTCGCGGGCCGGTCGTTAGAGGGCGGTCTGACCGAGCCATGATTCGCTGCGTATGCGCAGGCCATTGAACAGGCCGCGGCCGCCCATGAGCACGATATTGAACATCGCCCATAGCAGCACGGTCGAGGCCAGGTCGCCGGGCAGCATGGGCGCGGCCGCATCCACGCAGATCGCGGTCAATGCGATATATACCGTTGCGGTCAGTGTGCAGGTAATCGCCAGGTAGCGGAAATCGCGGGCGCCGATCAGTATGCCGTCCAGCGCCATCATCCACCCCTGTAGTGGCAGGAACGCACCCATCGTCACCATGCCGGCGGCGACCAGCAACTGGACGTGCGGGTTGGGCGAGAACAGGCGGCCGATGAACAGGCCGGCCACGGCGAATCCACAGCCGATAGCGGCTCCGGACCCCAACCCCGCGCCGCCCCCGGCGGAGGGGAT
>OBVA01000885.1_pt1 | contig 11720 bp, 8 predicted proteins | sample 1495021 | NCBI WGS metagenome assembly OBVA01 (sample SAMEA2579965, study PRJEB22360) | human gut metagenome | biome: human gut; feature: human-associated habitat; material: faeces | place: Denmark | collected 2008/2010
AAGCGCACTACCGGGCAGCACCCGGGAGGCTTGGTTGTTGTGCCGAAGGGCGTTGATGTCCACGATTTTACGCCTTTGCAACGTCCGGCGGATGATGTAAAAACCGAAACGGTAACCACCCATTTCGACTACCATAAAATTGACCAAGGCTTGGTTAAACTCGACATTCTCGGGCACGATGATCCGACCGTTATTAAAATGCTTGGTGACCTTACGGGCATTGACCCAACCACCGTGCCCCTCGATGACCAAGCGACCTTGTCGCTCTTTTCATCCACGGATGCTCTTGATGTAACACCGGAACGATTGAATTCGCCGGTTGCGACCTACGGAATTCCGGAATTCAATACCAGCTTCGTGCGAAAAATGCTTCAAGATACCATGCCGCAATCTTTTTCGGATTTACTTCGTATTTCCGGCTTTTCTCACGGGACGGATGTATGGCTGAACAACGCACAGGATATCATTGTCAATAAAATAGCGCCGGTATCACAAACCATCTCGACCCGTGACGACATCATGTTGTTTTTGATCCAACGCGGTATGGATGAAAGCCTTTCCTTTAAAATCATGGAAGGTGTGCGTAAAGGGAGAGGGCTCAAGGAAGATCAAGAGGCTGCTATGCATGAATCGAATATCCCTCAGTGGTTCATTGATTCCTGTAAAAAAATTAAATATCTGTTCCCTAAAGCCCATGCCGTAGCGTATGTGATGATGGCGTTTCGTATCGCTTGGTTTAAAATCAATGAACCGCTTGCATTCTATGCAAGTTATTTCTCAGTGCGTGGGATTGACGATTTTGATATTTCCATCATTCAAAATGGGGAAGAGGCGGTTAGAGAAGCCATCCTTGGTTTGTATGAACAAGGTAACGCCTTGAGTGCCAAGGATAAAAGTAAAATCACTGTCCTTGAAGTGGCCCTTGAACTGTATACCCGCGGGTTTAGAGTTCTGCCGGTTAGTATTGATGAATCATCGGCAACGGAATTCATCATTAAAGAAAATTGTTTATTGCCGCCGTTTATTTCGATTGACGGCTTAGGAACCTCACAGGCTGAAGAAATCGTAAAGGGAAGAGAGAAGAAGCCATATACGTCGCTCGAAGACCTAAAAAAACGCGGGAAATGCGGCGATACAATGATTGAGAAGTTTAAACAACTTGGCATTGTCTCTCATTTGCCTGATTTGGACCAAATCACATTATTCTGACACTTGAGGATTCCATAAGTTATACTAATGAATGATTGCCGCTTTATTAAACAAGCAAATTGTTTTCATTAAAGAATTATGTTAAAATCATTGATAAAGAGGTTTTTTAATTTTTGGGAGGAGGACTTTAAATTGTCTAATAAAACCATGAAAACCATGGACGGGAACACAGCTGCGGCTCATGTGTCCTATATGTTCACTGATGTAGCTGCTATTTACCCAATTACCCCATCATCTCCGATGGCAGAAAAAGTTGACGCTTGGAGTGCACAAGGTAAGAAGAACTTGTTCAACCAAACCGTTAAGGTTGTTGAAATGGATTCCGAAGCAGGTGCTGCTGGTGCAGTTCACGGTTCTTTGACCGCTGGTGCTTTGACTTCTACCTACACTTCTTCTCAGGGTCTTCTTTTGATGATTCCTGCAATGTACAAGATTGCTGGTGAATTGCTCCCTACCGTATTCCAGGTAGCTGCTCGTGCAATCGCTGGCCACGCACTCTCCATCTTCGGTGACCATTCCGACGTAATGGCTTGCCGTGGTCTTGGGTTTGCTCTCTTGGCTTCCAGCTCCGTTCAAGAAGTTATGGATATCGGTACTGTAGCACAATTGGCTACCCTTAAGTCCCGCGTTCCATTCATCCACTTCTTTGATGGTTTCAGAACTTCTCACGAAATCCAAAAGATTGAAATGATGGATGAAGACTTCCTCAAAGAACAAATCGACATGGATGCTGTTAAGAGATTCCGTGAAAACGGCTTGAACCCAGAACATCCTGTAACCAAGGGTACTAACCAAAACCCTGACATCTTCTTCCAACAAAGAGAAGGTGTTAACAAGTTCTATGAAGACGTTGTTGACATTACCGAACAATACATGGACGCTGTTTCTAAGGAAACCGGCCGTGACTACAAGCTCTTCAACTACTACGGTGCTGAAGATGCAGAATACGTTGTAGTAGCAATGGGTTCTGTTTGCGAAGCACTCGAAGAAGTTGTTGACTACCTCATGGCTAAGGGCGAAAAAGTTGGTCTCGTAAAGATTCGTCTCTTCAGACCATTCTCCATCAAGCACTTCTTCGCTGCTATGCCTAAGACTGTTAAGAGAATCTGCGTTCTCGACCGCTCTAAGGAACCAGGTGCAATCGGTGAAGCTGTTTACGAAGACGTTATGACCGCTTTCTATGATTCCGACATGCATCCAATGATCATTGGTGGCCGTTACGGTCTCGGTTCTAAGGACGTTACCCCTGCACAATTGATTGCAGTATACGAAAACCTCCAAAAGGATGCTCCTAAGAACCACTTCACCGTAGGTATCGTTGATGACGTTACCAACACTTCCCTTGAAGTTGGTGCTCCAGTTGTTACCAGCCCAGATGACATCATTGCTTGCAAGTTCTGGGGTTACGGTTCTGACGGTACTGTAGGTGCTAACAAAGACGCTATCAAGATCATCGGTGACAACACCGATATGTATGCACAAGGTTACTTCTCTTACGACTCCAAGAAGTCCGGCGGTGTTACCGTTTCTTCCTTGCGTTTCGGTAAGAGCAAGATTCGTGCTACCTACCAAGTTGACCAAGCAGACTACATCGCTTGCCACAAGTCCAGCTATGTACACCTCTATGATGTACTCGAAGGCTTGAAGCCAAACGGTACCTTCTTGTTGAACTGCACTTGGTCCCCAGAAGAATTGGAAGAACATCTTCCAGCTCACATGAAGCGTTACATCGCTCAAAACAACATCAAGTTCTACACCATCGACGCTTCTAAGGTTGCTGAAGAAGTTGGTCTCGGTAACCGTACCAACATGGTTACCCAAACCGCATTCTTCAAATTGACCGGCGTACTTCCTTTCGAAGAATCCGTTGTTCTTTTGAAGGACGCTATCAAGAAGACCTACGGCCGCAAGGGTGATGCTATCGTTAACATGAACTGCGCTGCTGTAGACAAGGCTGTAGAAGTACTTCACGAAGTACAAGTTCCTGCTGAATGGGCTAATGCTGAAGACGCTGCTAAGGCTGAAAAGCGTTGCGCTAACGAACCTGAATTCATCAAGAACATCTTCCGTCCAATGATTGCTATGCAAGGTGACAAGCTCCCTGTAAGCGTATTCCAAGGTCTCGAAGATGGTCGTTACCCAGCAGGTACCACCAAATACGAAAAGCGTATGGCTGCTCTCTTCGTTCCAGAATGGAAGCCTGAAAACTGCATTCAATGCAACCAATGCTCCTTGGTTTGCCCACACGCAGCAATTCGTCCATTCCTCCTCAATGAAGAAGAAGTTGCTGGCGCTCCTGAAAACATGAAGACCATCAAAGCTAACGGTAAAGAATTTGAAGGTCTCCAATTCAGAATGCAAGTTAGCCCTATGGACTGCCTCGGTTGCGGTAGCTGTGTAAACACCTGCCCAGCTAAGGAAAAAGCATTACAAATGGTTCCAGTTGAACAATCCGCTGCTACTGAACGCGACAACTGGACCTACATGACCCATAAGGTTACCAACAAAGCTGAACTCACCAACACCACCACTGCTAAGGGCAGCCAATTCAAGGTACCTCTCCTCGAATTCTCCGGCGCTTGCGCAGGTTGCGGTGAAACCCCATACGCTAAGCTCATCACCCAACTCTTCGGTGATCGTATGATGGTAGCTAACACCACCGGTTGCTCCTCCATCTGGGGCGCTGCTGCACCATCTACCCCATACACCACCAACGCTAAGGGTCAAGGTCCAGCTTGGCAAAACTCCCTCTTCGAAAACAACGCTCAATTCGGTCTTGGTATGTACACCGCTGACCAACAAATGAAGAACAAGGTTCAATACCTTTGCGGCGTTCTCGCAGAAGGCGACTACTCTGCAGCTATGAAGGAAGCTGCTTCCAAGTGGCTCCCCCGCTATTGAGGACGTAGTATCGAATCTGTAGCTGATGCTAGTGATGTAATCGTTGCTGAACTCGCTGCTGTAGCTGATAAGGACGAATACCTCGCAGACCTCGATGCAGTGAAGGGCTTCTTGAAGATTCGTTCCCAATGGATCTTCGGTGGCGACGGTTGGGCATACGACATCGGTTACGGTGGTGTTGACCACGTTCTCGCTTCCGGCGAAAACATCAACATCTTCGTATTCGATACTGAAGTATACTCCAACACCGGTGGTCAAGCATCCAAGTCTACCCCTCTCGCAGCTATCGCGCAATTCGCTGCTGACGGTAAGAAGACCAACAAGAAAGACCTCGGTCTCATGCAATCCACCTACGGCAATGTTTATGTAGCTCAAATCGCTTTGGGCGCTAACATGAACCAAGCTGTTAAGGCAATTCAAGAAGCAGAAGCTTACAACGGTCCATCCCTCGTAATCGCTTACGCTCCTTGCATCAACCACGGTATCCGCAAAGGCATGGGCATCTCCCAAGCTCACGTGAAGGAAGCTGTTGCTTGCGGCTACTGGCACCTCTGGAGATTCAACCCAGAACTCGCTGCAGAAGGCAAGAATCCATTCGTACTTGATTCCAAGGAACCTAACTACGATGCATTCGAAGACTTCCTCAAGAGCGAAGTTCGTTACGCATCCCTCGCTAAGGCTCATCCTGAATCCGCTGAAGCGTTGTATGCTAAGACCAAAGAACTCAGCCAAAAGCGTTACAACAAGTATGTTGAATTGGCATCCAAGTAATTTGGTTTAAATTCTAAACATTTCAGCCCCATCTATCCTAGATAGATGGGGCTGTTTTTTATTTATAAATCCTGTAAAGATGAAATTATCAAAAACGACACACAATCGTGACCTTTGCGATATAGACATAATTTGTGATATTTGGTATCATAACGGATGAATGAATATTAATAAGAATGGAGAATTTACATGTTAACAGGCAATGAAATTAGAAAAATGTTTGTGGAATACTTCGAAAAGAATGGCCACACTCATGTAAAAAGTTCTTCGTTAGTACCATACAACGACCCAACCTTGTTGTTTACCAACGCTGGGATGAACCAGTTCAAGAATGTATTTCTTGGTCTTGAAACCAGAGAATACAACCGTGCAACCACCGTTCAAAAATGTGTGCGTGCCGGCGGGAAGCACAATGACTTGGAAACTGTTGGGAAAACCGCACGTCACCATACTTTCTTTGAAATGCTCGGTAACTTTTCTTTTGGCCAATACTTCAAAGAAGATGCAATCAAATATTGCTGGGATTTTTTGACCAACGAATTAAAGTTGCCAAAAGAAAAACTCTATATTACCATTTATGAAGATGACGATGACGCCTATGAAATCTGGCATCGTGTGACCGGCTTTGACGAAAGCCGCATTTATCGTCTTGGTGCAAAGGATAATTTCTGGCAAATGGGGGATGTAGGTCCATGCGGTCCTTGCAGTGAAGTGCATTATGACCGTGGTGAAGATCATGCTTGCGATTGTCCTGATGGTTGCAAGCTCGGTGTTTGTGACTGCGACCGTTGGTTAGAAATCTGGAACCTTGTATTTATGCAGTATAACCGCGATGAAGATGGTGTGTTGACCCCACTGCCAAATCCTAACATCGATACTGGGATGGGGTTGGAACGTATTACCTCCATCATGCAAGGGGTAGAAACCAACTTTGATACGGACTTATTTGTTCCTCTTTTGAAGTACGTAGAAGAAATTTCCGGCAAGACTTATTATCCGGATGAACGTGGTTTTGCTTTCCGTGTTATTGCGGACCATGCACGTGCTTGCTCTTTCTTGATTGCGGATGGTGTATTGCCATCCAACGAAGGGCGTGGTTACGTATTGCGTCGTATTTTGCGTCGTGCGGTTCGTTTGGGCAAGACCATCGGATTGGATCAACCATTCCTTTATAAGTTTACCGCCAAAGTGGTTGAGTTGATGGGTGAAGCCTACCCTGAACTCGTGGATAATCAAACCTTCATTGAATCTATTATTCGCAATGAAGAAGAACGTTTCTATCAAACCCTTCAAGATGGGATCAAGATTGTTAATGAAACTGTTGCCGGCATTAAAGCAAAGGGCGGTACAGTTATTGATGGTAAGAGTGCATTTAAGTTCTATGATACCTATGGTTTCCCAATTGATTTGACGAAGGATATTGCCGATGAAGAAGGCATGACTGTTGATATTGAAGGCTTTGAAGAAGCGATGGCCGAACAACGTCGTAAGGCGAAGGAATCCCAGGATGTGGCAAACGTTTGGGATTTGGCACAAAATGTGACAGATGCTTATCCGGACCTTGAGGCAACCACTTTCGTTGGTTATGCACAGGCAGAAGCGGATGTTAAAGTAGAAGGGATTCTCATTGACGGTAAAGGGGCTGAGTTTGGTTATGACACCCATGCCAGTGTGATTGTCGATGCAACACCATTCTATGCACAAGGCGGTGGCCAAGTGGGTGAGCAAGGGCAAATGCTTGGCAAAGACGGCGTATTTAATGTTGAAAGCACCTTGAAACTTGCTGATGGCAAATATGTTCATCAAGGTTACATTGATGGACGTTTGAGTATTGGCGATGCCGTTCATGCTGTTGTTGATGCTGAAAAGCGTTTGGCATCTGCTCGTAACCATACCGCAACACACTTGCTTCATTATGCATTGCGCCAAGTGTTAGGCGAAAACGTTCACCAAGCAGGCTCCCTTGTGGATGCTGACCACTTACGTTTTGACTTCTCCAGCTTGAATCCTGTTAGCAAGGAAGAACTTGCTGAAATCGAACGTATTGTGAATGAAGAAATCATGACTGCTGCAGGGGTTCAAACCTATGAAGCAACCATTGATGAAGCTAAGGAAAGCGGTCATATGGCACTCTTTGGTGAAAAATACGGCGACACTGTTCGTTGCGTTGATGCCGGTTTACATAGTAAGGAATTATGTGGCGGGATGCACGTGCAAAACGTTGGCCAAATTGGTCTTTTTAAGATTTTAAGTGAAAGCTCTGTTTCTGCCGGGGTGCGTCGTATCGAAGCAGTAACCGGGATGACTGCTTATCAAAGAACTGTGGCGCAAGATGCGCTTTTAGGTTCTATTTGTAAGCGTGTGAAGGTTCAAGCAGAATGCGATATAATGGATAAAATCTGCTGCATGGAAGACCAAACTAAGGAACTTCAAAAGCACATTGATGAAATGAAACTTGAACAAATGAAAAATGCTGCTGCAAATGCCGAAGATGCCATTGTTGAAGTGAAGGGCATTCAAGTGGCTGTACAACAAGTAGCGGCTGAAAATATGGAAGACTTGCGTAATCAAGCAGACCTTTTCCGTAACAAGTTGGACGAAGGGGTTGTGCTCTTAGCTGCTGTCAACGGTGACCAAGTGCAATTGGTTTGCATGTTGACCCAAGGGGATGTACGTAAGCATCTGCATGCCGGCAACTTGATTAAGGAAGCTGTTGCAATGGTTGGCGGTAAGGGCGGTGGTCGTCCTGATATGGCGCAAGCCGGTGGCAAGGATCCACAAGCATTGCCTCAAATGCTTGAAGCGTTTGCAGGTATTGTAGAAAGTCAGTTTAAGGAGTGATCTTTTTATGAGAGACGATCTTGATCAAACCATGTATTTTGATAAAAATATGCAGCAGGAGCTTGGTCCTAGAGAAGTGCTTCGTCAGGTATATAATGCATTAGAAGCAAAGGGCTATCAGCCATTAAACCAAATCGTAGGGTATATTCTTTCCGGGGACCCTGCTTATATCACTAGCTACAACAATGCGCGCGCATTGATCAAAAAATATGATAGAGATCAGTACATCGAAGAAATGTTGATTAACTATCTGGATGAACGCTGATATGGTTGGACGTCTCATATGCTTTGACGTCGGAGAACGTCGTATTGGTATTGCAGCCAGTGATTTGTTGGGAATTACCGCGCAACCGGTGGAAACCTATCATCGCACCGGCAATCTGGAAAAAGATTACGACTATCTTGCTAAGGTGATTAAAGAGCAAGAGGCTATCAAATTGGTCGTCGGCCTTCCGAAGAATATGAATAATTCCTTGGGCTTTAAAGCCGAAGAAATTCAAAATTTTATTGAAGGTTTTAAATCCTATCTTCCGGATGCATTTCCGATTGATTGGATTGATGAACGCCTGACAACGGTTCAGGCTGAAAATGTACTGTTGGAAGCAAATGTTTCCCGTAAAAAGCGCAAAAAGTTCGTGGATAAGATTGCAGCTGTCTTTATGTTGCAAACCTACATGGACATGCATTAAGGAGAATGAACATGGACGAAAACAAAGATTTAACCCCAAATGAAGAAGAATTGGAAGACGGTCTCGTTGTATTGATTGACGAAGACAACCATGAACACACCTTCCAAGTATTGGAACGCATCGAACTCAACGGTCAAGAATATGCTATTCTCGTACCATGGGATGAAGATGACGATGACAGCGCTATTCCACTTAAGATTGTTGTGGAAGACGGCGAAGAATTGCTCTATGATATCGACGATGACGACGAATGGGAAGCCATCGTTGAATTCTGGAACAACTACGTAGACGAAGAAGAATAATTTGATTGCTTACTTGAGGCACCTCTTTTGGAGGTGCCTTTTTGTTGTGGGTCGTGACCCTGTTGAGCGAGAGAGTGCGTGAAATAAAAAAACACCCCTATGCGGGTGGAGTCAAGGCGATATTTTGGTGTTTGCCGAGGGCGAGCGGTGCATCAATGGAGAGTACGTCACGTGTGAGCGAATTTAGAAAATGTGACGGGGGGAGATGAGAGGAAGACGTTAGAAGACGAACAAAATATTTTAAAAAAAGTGCGATTTTCTTAAAAAACTTTTCAAAAAGGTGTTGACGAAATCGCAATCATCGCATATAATAAATATCGTTGTAGCGCACTAGTGCGAAACACGAAACGGCGACATAGCCAAGTGGTAAGGCAGAGGACTGCAAATCCTTCACCCCCAGTTCGAATCTGGGTGTCGCCTGTCGCCGGAGTGGCGGAACTGGCAGACGCACAGGACTTAAAATCCTGCGGAGGTAACACTCCGTACCGGTTCGATTCCGGTCTCCGGCATAAGAAAAGGACTTTCTGAAAAGAAAGTCCTTTTTGCGTTATAGCGGGTTCTTTTGCATCAGCATCTTGCAGTCTTGAAGAGAAAGTGATATCATAAACATGTGGTGTAATTATCAAAACTAGATGTAATATGCTTGATAAGGAGTTGAAACAAATGTCGCAGTATTTAATGAAAGCGCGTGAACCGATAAGCAGTTTTAGTCATATGATAGGCGCTGTTGTGTTTGCGTTCGCGACAATACTTTTGATTGCGAAGACTTTATTTGTTGATGCGTGGTCACCAAAGATTTTGGTTGGCGTCATTGTGTTTGGGGTCTCCCTTGGTCGCCTTGTATTCTGCCAGTGCCATATATCACTATTCTAATGGCTCAAAACGCAAAATTTTGGTGCTACGTAAGCTCGACCACTCAATGATCTATGTTCTTATTGCAGGTAGTTACACGCCGATTCTGCTTAAATATATGCCACAAAAAGAAGGCTTCATTTTTGTGAGTGTCATGTGGCTTTGTGCTGCAATCGGTGTTGTTATTAAGCTGTGTTGGTTTAATGCGCCGCGATGGTTACAAACAGTGCTCTATATTGCAATGGGCTGGGCGGTGCTTTTTGATATTTCCATCTTTAAGGAAATGAGTGGTGTAGCGTTATTCCTTTTGGCTGCTGGTGGGATTAGCTATACTATTGGTGGAATTATCTATATTGTGAAGAAACCAAATATTTCCAATCGATTTGGCTTTCATGAGTTGTTTCATATGTTTATCTTAATGGGGAGCGTGTTCCATTACTTAATGATTCTTTTTTACGTGGCTTGATAAAACGATCGGATTCTTACATTTTCGATAACCTGTTGCAGGTTGGAAGATTTTCCTGTAAAGAGGATTATTGACAGGGATAAGTTTCACTGATAAAATCTAATATGTAAGATATAACTAAATACAAATCGGGAGCTTGTAGGGCAGGCTGAGAGGAAATCATAGATTTCGACCGTACCTGATATGGATAATGCCATCGTAGGGAAATATAACAATAATGTACTCAAAGTGCCTAACAAGTGTTAGGCACTTTTTTGTGCATCCTGTCATATTTGTTGGGAGTTAGAAGGGAGTATTAAAAGAAATGACTTATCACACTCAGATGGAGGCGGCTCGCCAAGGGATTATCACCCCTCAAATGGAAGTCGTTGCCGAAAAAGAACATCTTGATGCTGAAGTAATTCGTGAACGTGTTGCAAGAGGGACGGTATGTATCCCTGCCAACATCAATCACAAAAACTTGTCGCCGGAAGGGATTGGCGAAGGCCTTTCTACCAAAATTAACGTAAACTTGGGTGTTAGTGGTGACGCTCATGATTACGATGAAGAATGGGAAAAAGTAAAGGTTGCGTTGGAATTTGGCGCGCACGCTATTATGGACTTGTCCAATTACGGCAAGACCGTTCAATTCCGTACTCAATTGATCGAAGAATCTACTGCAATGATTGGTACTGTGCCAATGTATGATGCAATTGGGTACCTTGAAAAAGAACTCATGGATATTACTGTGGATGATTGGTTTGAAGTGGTGGAATATCATGCACAGCAAGGCGTTGACTTTATGACCATCCATGCAGGGATTAACCGTCGCGCTGTATCTGCGTTTAAAGAAGCCGGTCGTATCATGAACATCGTATCTCGTGGTGGGAGCTTGTTGTTCGCTTGGATGGAAATGACCGGTAATGAAAACCCATTTTATGAACACTACGATCGTCTCTTAGATCTCATGTATAAGTATGATGTTACCATTAGCTTAGGTGATGCGCTTCGTCCAGGGGCTACCCATGATGCCTCCGATGCAGCTCAGCTTTCTGAGTTGATTGAATTGGGTCTCTTGACCAAGCGTGCTTGGGAACGCAATGTTCAGGTAATGATCGAAGGTCCTGGTCACATGGCATTGAATGAAATTCAAGCAAACATGCAAATTCAAAAGCGTCTCTGCCATGGCGCGCCTTTCTATGTGCTCGGGCCTTTGGTCACCGACATTGCACCTGGTTATGACCATATCACTTCTGCAATTGGTGGTGCAATTGCAGCAACTTATGGTGCAGACTTCTTGTGCTATGTGACCCCAGCCGAACACTTGAGACTTCCTGACTATATGGACGTACGTGAAGGTGTGATTGCTTCTCGCATTGCTGCCCATGCTGCAGATATGGCAAAGGGTGTGAAGGGTGCGAGAGATTGGGACGATGAAATGAGCCGTGCAAGAAAGCAACTTGATTGGGAAAAGATGTTTAGCTTGGCCCTCGACCCAGTAAAAGCACGTAGCTACTTTGAAAGTAAGCCACCGGAAGAACGTCATAGCTGCTCTATGTGTGGCAAGATGTGCGCGGTGCGTACTACTAATGCCATCTTAGAAGGGAAAACCATTCATTTACATGAAGGAAACTGCTAAGCGCGTTTTTTTAAATGGCGAATTTACAATCTAAGTGCAACATAAAAAAATGACTCATAGAACTTCTGGTA
>OBVA01000889.1_pt1 | contig 11686 bp, 13 predicted proteins | sample 1495021 | NCBI WGS metagenome assembly OBVA01 (sample SAMEA2579965, study PRJEB22360) | human gut metagenome | biome: human gut; feature: human-associated habitat; material: faeces | place: Denmark | collected 2008/2010
CCAAAATTACACACTCACATACCCAAAATTACACACTCACATACCCAAAATTACATTTATAATGCCTTTAATTAGGCAATGATATATAATTCGGGTATGCAGAAATTTGCGATGGAGGTCTTATTATTATGAGAACTGGTGGAAGAGTTGTCATTGTTAACCCACGGGAAAAAGAAACAAGTAAATTGCAAAACTATTCGCTTGATAAGGAGCGTAGTTATCCGGTCGTTAAAGCGAATACTTTAGTTCAAAAGGCTCGTCATCAATTGACTGCAAAGGAATTAAAGCTTGTCGATTTTATGGTGTCAAAAGTGCGTGAAGACGATACCGGTTTTAAACCCATTGAGACTTCTATTGCTGAAATTAATCAAGTGATGTCATTTGGTAGAGGTTCTAAAAATACAGATGAAACCATCAAAGCTTTGTTAGCTTTGAGTAATAAGGGGTTTTGGCTTAAAATCCCTAATGCAATCACGATTTCACGATGGTTACAGACCGCAAAAATTGACGAAAATGGTAAAGCATCTCTGCAACTTGATCCACAACTAGCTCCATACTTGCTCAAACTCGTAGAATCCAAAACAGGACACGCTCGATTTAGCCTAGCTGATGTAGTCGTCTTAAAAAGTAAGTATTCAATCATGCTATATGAATTACTTATGAGTTGGCGAGGATCTATGGGTGTTAACGGACACCCTGACGAGTTTTTAGAATATTTTGGGAAATCGCATATGAAATGGTGGATATTTAATGGCAAAATTTTGACTCCTGCAATTAACGAAATCAACTCCAAGACAGGGATCAAAGTACATTACGCCACGCGAAAACAAGGAGGGAGAACCGTCGAAGTAGAATTAGACTTTAAGGGGGAATTTAGTCAAGAACAATGGGACCAAATGAAGTAACTATATTATTAACATTTTGGGTTGATATAACGTGTCCCTTAACTGGCAACACTATGCTTGCCGGTTAAGGGACACTACTGTTTTCGGGTACTAAACAGACGTTGCCAAAATGACGTTGGCTTTTTGGCGCTTTCAACTGATGGTATAGAAGCTTCTGATTCTACGTCGTTCCTTGATTCAGCATCGCTTTCAGGTGCATATTGAGGTTCTTTGAGTGCTTGAAGTTTTTTCTCGGTCATCAGTTGAAGCTGTTGTGATTGATCGAGTAATCTATGAAGTTCCTTAATCTGCTGATCTTTAGCTTTATTCTGTTCTTCCAGGTGATTAATTACCTGCTTAAATTCATCATTTTTAAACGATTTTTGATCGCTTAATTTTAATCGCATATTATCTGCTATCATCTTCTGTATAGGCGTTTCCAAATGCTTTACGCCGTGTTTAATTTTGACAAATTTAGACACTGATTGAGCATCTATTTTAGACAGTTGATAATTAACTTTATTTTTCGGGACACCCAGTTCATCTGCAAGTTCTTTGATTGTTTTACTCATATTGCTGTCCTCATCTCATGCAATCTAATGCCAATTATAGCAATGGCCGCAGGCGACTACCCATAAAAATACCCGAAACGATCTCAGAAATCGTTTCGGGTCACTTATTTGAATCAGATTTTAAGCCTTATTTGAAGATGTTTCGGGACGTTCCGCTAGGGTACACTTTATCGGAATTAAATAAGTGTCACTCTCATTGTTTCTGGCGTAAATAATCTGAAAGATTGTCACTACCCAGCAGTTGATACCGTTTCAAACACTATAAAAAGTTTGCGGATCAGGCACAGTGTCGTTTAATAAATCAATGATCCTGTTCAATTAGATTGCTTCGATATTTGGAGTATTGGTATGTTGATTAACTCAATAGTCCTGTTTTATCAAGCGCCTCACCGCTTTTAGCGTTGCTTGATATTGGACAATGGCTAATCATTCGGGGCGACCGTTGGTCGTCAGGAGACGCTTCAGAAAGCAGTAAGTAACTACATAATTACGGTATTTTCGCAGCTCAAAATCCAAGAATACATCATTACTGTCAATAGCAAGATACGAATAAGCTTAATGACCGTAGTGTAATAAACAGTGACACCTCGATCCCAAAGTAACTTTTATAATGCCACAATAGCTGAGGCTGAATCTAAAATAGCAGCTAACGGCAGCTAAGATGATGTCTCTTTGAAAGAGATATCATTTTGAAGTGATTCATGCACTCCATCCTTCGTTTATTGGCGTTAAGAATACTAAAATGAGGTCATAGAAGAAAGCTTGAATCAAAATATTTCATTTGACACACAAAAAAAAAAAGCATATATTCACAAAACAGGGTTTTAGGTATCCCTGAAAATCGTGGAGGTGATTTTTAATGCAACAATTCACTAGTTTGTCCGTTGAAGAACTTTCAAAAGTATCAGGTGGCTCCTCAGGTGTTTGGTATGGTATTGGGAAAGAATTAGGTATCATTTGGGCTGCTGCTGGCGACGCAGGATATGATCGTGCTCATAAGTATGGTGGCAAGACAAAATATTAGAATCTTGAGAGAGCTTATTAATTAGTTTTTTATAAGTCCCTCTCAGACACATGTGAGACCTACTACCATCAAGAAATGATCGCTTTGCTTCTTAGGCCATATAGATCTCCAGTAATGTATGTTTCAGTGTCTCTTATGTCATAATATATTTGGAGGATAGTTATTTTATGAATTCTTTAGATCGCTTCTCTGTATTAACGAACGAGCAGGCAAGCACTACCGTTGGCGGTTCGTGGCAGACTGAGCTTGCTAAATTTATTGTTGAACAAGCTGCTAACCATATTGATGACATTGTTAAGGGTTTTAATGCTGGTAATCACCGTCATCGACCATAGGGTAAACATATTGAATGGTCTTGTAATCATTGTGGTGATTACAAGACCATTTTTATGTAAAAGGTAAATTTATGAAAAAAGAGCCCTTGTTATCACAGATTTTTGTAGTATGGATTGTCGGAATAGGCTGGACATTAATTGCGCAACTAGTTCCAACAATTCTAAGTATGATCGGTATGGATATTGATGTTTTAAATCGTGACTTCCGATATCAATTATTGTTTCTATACACTGAAATAATTGGTATTATTTGTATGTTTCTTTATTACCACAACGATCATTATCTCATCCCTATAAGAGGGGAAAATGTCATAAAGCAGTATTTTTCAGGATGGTGCTTTGGCATTCTCTTATTCTTTAGTATATGGGCAACTGTTAACACATTTGGGGGATACCATATCGATGTAGTATTCAAACCAAAATATGCAAGTTTAATTTTCCTATTTTCCATTGGGTTTGGCATACAATCGTTTTTTGAAGAACTTGTATGCCGTGGTTATGTTATGGGTTATTGGTTAAAAGAAAATAAGTTGATGTTGGCAATTATCACAAACTCAATTCTGTTTACTTTCCTACACATTGGTAATCCTTTTTTTGACTGGTATGCAGCAATCGGATTGTTTTTGTTTGGAGTTCTAATGTCTCTGTTTCGAATTATTTTTCATAACATATGGGTATGCAGTGCAGTACATGCTGCATGGAATTTTGCTGAAGGTATTATCTTTGGAACAGCAGTGTCGGGATTGCCAAATATGGGATTATTATTAACATCTAGCAATACAACATCATCTCAAACACTCACCGGCGGTTCTTTCGGCATAGAACGTAGCGGTGTATCCATTACTGTCCACATCATCCTGATCGCTATTCTTGTTTTGTCCATTAAACGAAAACAGTTAAAAAGTTAAGTTTGTTCTACACCATTTCATAGTTGAAGTTTTCAATTAATTTGTTCTATATAAGGACTGCACTAACTCTGAATTTCAGCCCTTTTTACATAGTGGAAATGAGAGGAATACATGTTTCGGTATTTAAAAAAATTATACGTATCCCAGGTTGATGAACGAGATTGCGGTTTAGCAGCACTTAATATGTTGCTTAAATTTCATCGTTCTGATTATTCTTTAGCTCACTTACGTTCCTTAGCAAAAACCAATAATGAAGGCACCACCGCTCTAGGATTAGTCAAAGCTGCAGAAACCCTTGGCTTTGAAACCAAGGCCATTAAAGCTGACATGTCACTGTTTAACGCTACCGATATTCCCTATCCATTCATTGCCCACGTGCTAAAAGATGGCAAGTATCTTCACTACTACGTGGTTTTTAAAGCGACTAAACATGCGCTAATTATTGGTGATCCTGATCCAACCGTCAAAATCACCAAAATGTCCAAACAGCGCTTCGAAAAAGAGTGGTCAGGCGTTGCTTTGTTTATTGCGCCCACAGCTGCCTATACCCCCAAAAAAGAAGAAAAGGGCAGTTTATTTGCGTTTGTTCCGATGCTGATTAAGCAAAAGCGCCTGATTACAAACGTTATTTTGGCCGCCATACTCATGACGATCATTAGCATCGCCGGCTCTTACTTTTTACAAGCAATCATTGATACTTACTTACCTAATGCCATGAGCAACACCTTATCTATTATGGCTGTTGGCCTAATTGTAGCCTACATATTTCAAGCCATTTTCTCCTACGCTCAATCCTTTCTACTCATGGTTTTAGGTCAGCGGCTTAGCATTGAGGTCACTCTCGGGTATATTCGCCATCTATTTGAATTGCCGATGTCTTTTTTTGCTACGCGAAGAACTGGTGAAATCACCTCGCGTTTTACTGATGCTAGTAAGATTATTGATGCTCTTGGTAGCACCATCTTAACCATGTTCCTAGATGTTTGGATTGTGTTGGCGGTCGGTATTTTCTTAGGCATTCAAAACACCACTTTATTCTTACTCTCGTTGGTTGCTTTGCCAGTCTACATTGCCATTGTTTGGGCATTTAAAACCCCGTTTACTAAACTCAATCAAGCTGAAATGGAAAGCAATGCCATTTTGAGTTCCTCCATTATCGAAAGTCTCAATGGGATTGAAACCATCAAAGCGATGACTGGCGAGCAAACCAGCTACGCGAAAATTGACCATGAATTTGTTGAGTTATTGAAGAAGTCCTTTGCGTACCAAAAAACGGATCAACTCCAACAAGCTATCAAACTTGGGGTAAAGCTGATTTTAAATGTTTTAATTCTCTGGGTGGGTGCGTTGTTAGTTATGAAAAATCAAATGACACTAGGCCAGTTGCTAACCTACAATGCGTTGCTGGTTTATTTTACCAATCCATTAGAAAGTATTATTAATCTGCAACCAAAACTTCAAACAGCTAAAGTAGCGAATAATCGACTCAACGAAGTGTATCTAGTCGAATCTGAATTTAAAAAAGTGCGGCCCATCAAGAATCCGCTAGCGTTGGCTGGTGATTTTCAGTTAACACACGTGAATTTTAAATATGGCTATGGTCAAAATATTCTAAAAGATGTTAGTTTAACAATCCCTGCTCATGCAAAACTGACGATTGTTGGCATGAGTGGCTCTGGTAAGACGACCTTGGTCAAGCTGCTGGTTGGTTTCTTTGAAGTGGCAGCTGATCAAGGAGCCATCACTTTGAACCAACATAACCTCACAGAGGTTAATCGAACCACGCTTCGGCAATATGTCATTTATATTCCGCAAGACCCGTTTACCTTATCCGGAACCATCATGGCGAACCTAACGCTTGGCGGTCGCCCTAACCTGACCCAAACAGATGTTGAAGCGGCCTGTGCCGCAGCGGAAATTAAAGCAGACATTGAAGCTATGCCGCTAGGCTATGCCACCGAGCTTAGTGAAAGTGGCGCCGCTTTATCCGGTGGTCAAAAGCAACGTTTAGCAATTGCCCGAGCTCTACTATCACCCGCCGAAGTCCTGATTTTCGATGAATCCACCAGTAACCTTGATACCATCACCGAGCGTAAGATTGTCGACCACTTATTGGCAATGAAGGACAAAACGATTATCTTTGTCGCCCATCGCCTCAATATTGCGGAACGCACCAATAATATCGTAGTACTGGATCATGGCACGCTTGTTGAACATGGCACCCATGCAGAACTACTTGCCAAAAACGGCTATTATGCCCGTTTGGTCAATGAATAAGGAGGCGGCCATGTTTAACAAAGAAGCTTTAGAAACAACTGAGTTTTACCGCCATCGCTTCCAAAATTTCTCAACGCGCATCATCTTACCCGCCACAGTTGCTTTATTGCTCGCCATTCTGTTTTTGTTCTTAGCTAAGCGTGAAGTAACCATTACCAGTACTGGAGAACTCACCCCCGCGAAGCAAGTCGTGAGCCTACAAACCACCACCTCAAGTCGCATCATTGATAACCACCTTAAAGAAGGCAAAGCAGTTAAAAAAGGCGATACTTTATTGACGTATCACGATGTTAATAACCCGACACAACTTAAAGTCTTTCAAGAACAAGAACAGCAATTAAAGTTGCAACTTGCCGCTCTTGACCAGTTCAAAACCGGTATTACCAATAATCAGGATTCTTTCAACAGTGACGATTCGTTTGGTTATCGACAAGCCTTAAAAGACTACCTCACGCAACGACAAATTTATACATTAGGTTCTCAGCAAATAACCGGATCGCAACATACGAACAATGACAAGGCTGCTAAAGTAAATGCCCTTTTAGCTCAAAGTATCAGTACGAGCAATCAAAACATTGCGGCTTACCAAACGCTCCAGCAAGCGATTCAAAACAGTTCTGGGTATGATACTAATGCCCCGTTTAGCTACCTTTACAAGAGCTTTGATTCAGAAAGTAAGGGGTTAACTGGTGATGAGCTAGCTAAAGTGAAGAGTACTTATGTCAGTCAAATTAGCGAAAAGTTAGATAGTGAGCGAGCAAATCTAGCTAGTCTCAAACTTCAACAAGCTAATAACGAGACAGATGATGTCAGTCAACTGCAAGTTGCGGAAAACGATCAAAAAGTTTTAGCGTTACAGGCTTCTCAACTAAAATCAGTTGCCGATCAGCGAACTCAAGCTCAACAGTCATTGACAGAACTGTCTGGTAAAATAGCCGTATTAAAAGATCAGACAAACGACTTTACCGTTAAGGCGCCGGCCTCTGGCACACTCCATCTCGATGAGAGTTTACAAGGTAAAAAGTATTTACCCAGCGGTTCTACCCTAGCAGAAATTTATCCTGTTATGACGGAGCAAACCAAAGTCAGTCTTGCTCTTGCGGTTTCACCAACGGATATTACGAGTATCAGAAAAGGCCAACGTGTTCGCCTGCAAATCTCGCGTAATGTTCCGGTTCCATTAACCTTAAATGGCACTATTGAGCAAATTGATGTCGCGCCAACCATCACTAAAGCCGGTAATGTTTTTATGGTCAAAGCACGTGTCCCACTAACAGCTCGTCAAGCACGAATGCTACACTATGGCTTAAGTGGCCGAGTTTCGATCATTACGGGCAAGAAAACCTACTTCAATTTCTTAAAGGATCGCCTTTTAAACCAAAGTTGATGCGTTAATGTATAACTTGTATTGTCCTCTACCATCACCAAAGCTCAGCTTATTGTTGAAATTGGTCCTCAAAAAGGTAGACTTAATTATATGGTATAGGAATTTTAACTTTTAAAAAACGAGGTGATAGCATTGTTAAATGTTAAAGAAACAGTCCTAACAGAAGCAGAATTAAGTTTAATTACTGGTGGCAAAAATGGCGTAGCTACCAACGAATGGAATGAGTTTTGGAAAGGACTACGACAATCTTTTGGCTGGTAAATCAGTAAGAATATCGTAACACCAAAATGGTGTAATCTCTTTTAGAATTGAGATTAGCACCATTTTTATTTAAACAACATGTAACATTTAAATAAGCTCTCTGGTGAAAATATGCATACTACAAAACTTTATCGCCTAAATATGTTTGCTACTCTAATAGGCATTGTTATCTTTTCTGCATTTATAGCTGGCTTTTACTATTCTGGAGCTAATTATTATATGAAAATTAAAAAGCCAGTTCAAGTTACTCAAATTGATTTTCCAATACATACAACATTGATTGGCTATCTGTATAAGGGTATAGCAAGAAGCCCGACTGGCAAGCAGCGATTGATAAAGTTCAGCGCTACTTTAAGAAAAGGTACAGACTTGAAGAATGGCGATATTGTTCGGCTTATTTACAATAAGTACTATGGTGTTGTCCGATACCAAAAAGTAGATCCAAATGAAGTCCCTAAAAAAGTGAATCTTGAGGATTAGCTGAATTACTTATGAATACCATTATCAATTGTCCATTTCTTCAATATCAAGCAAAACTTTAAGTGAAGCTTAATTTGCTGTAGTACAACGTCATAATCACGCTGAAAATTCAACCAACTTTCCGATTTTTAGATCGTCTTGCAAAGCAAAATCGACCTGTTTTCATAGTCGTTACCGAACAGGTGACGGCTATTTTTGTGGGGAGTTAAGAGGGGAGCGTAGCGCCCTTCTTACAAGCCATTTGCTGACAATTAGGGAGCGCAGCGATGCCTAATTGTCTAGCAAATGAACTGCTTGCCTCTTTCCAGCTTATACTGTGATCTACTTGTCTATTATGTTAAGCTAGAGCTACTTGCTAATCGCTTTCGGCAACTCTTACTGAACTTGTCGGAGGTCTCCTGAAAGGTGGTTCGTTTTCATGATTTCCAAGCGCACTCAAATTAATTTTCGCCTTGCCCCTGATCAATACGAAAAACTTCAAAAATCTGCTGCGCCCTTTGGGCTCTCGGTGAGTGCTTATGCCAAAGCACTTGCGGTTAAATCAAGACTGCGTGAACCGAAGTTCAATCATGAAGACGCCGTAGCCATTAATTTAGCCTTACGTCGCATTGGCACCAATCTCAATCAACTAGCACACAAAGCCAATCAACATGACTTATCACCCATCCAAGCCCAACAGTACTGGGAAATGAAACAGGTGGTGGATCAATTATGGCAACGATTAAAATAAGCCGTGCGCAAAGCGGCACGGCGGCACTAAATTATGCCCTTGGTCAAGGAAAGCTCAAACAACAAGACCGTGACTGGCTCCTTGAAAACGGCGTCGAGCCATCCCTGATAAGTGGTTTGACTGCTCGTGCGGTTGCTTGTGGTGGCGAAAACATCGACCTCGCACACGTGAAGGAACAAATGCAAACCACCCGCACCCTCTTCGGCCAGCGGGGCAAAACCGAGGTGATGCGAGTTATTCAATCATTCGGCCCCCAAGACTTCGTTGCCACTAACCCAGCTGACTGGCAACGTGTCAACGATCTTGGGGTTGAACTAGGACGCCGCATCGCCCCTAATCACGAAGTAGCCGTCTATACCCACCTTGACGGGGACGGTCACAAGCTCCACAACCACATCATCATCAACATGCCTAACCTTAAAACCGGCAAAAAATATCACCACACCAACGACTGGCAGCGTGTGACTCGTTTTAATGACCAACTGTGCCAAGAACATGACCTAACGGTCATTCAACGTCCAGAACAACAAGAGCGGCATACGTTAGCAGAACGTAAAATCAGCGCTAAAGGCGCTTATGTCTGGAAAGATGATCTACGTGAGCGAATTGATCAAGCCATGCAGGATCCACGCACAAGCGATTTTAAGAGCCTCTCAGCCGTTTTATCTGATAAAGGTGTCAATATCCGCATTCGCGGTCAAAGTGTCTCATACGCGTTTTTAGGCGCCGAAAACAAGCGCCGACAGGCGCGTGGCACCAAACTAGGTAGCAGTTACGAAAAAGGAGCGATTTTTGATGAGTTGGCAAACCGATCTCAAATCCTTGAAGCCCAACGTTTATCAGAGCAAGACCACAAGCGACTTATTGACGCTCATCGAGCAACTCAACAACGAGAACGACAAACTCAATCAAGAAAACCAGCAACTCAACAACGAGAATCAGCGGTTGCACCAACAGCTCAACAGTTTGACCACCTTACAAGCACAAGTAGACGCTTGGAACAAAAAGCTAAGTCAATGGGAACCCATTATCGCCAAGTCCAACAACGCCTTAAAGCAGCAATTAAGCCACTTGCAGCAAGCTTACAACGCTTTAGCGAAGCAGTACCACGACTTGCAAAAGCAGTTACCGCCTACCTCCAGCAACAAGTAAGTACCAACTACGTGGCGCTTAAGCAAAAACTAGATACTGAACTTGGTCATACCCCAAAAGCGAGCGAACAAACGCCGCCATCAGCAACTTACCAGCAGTTATTGGGCAAACTCAAAGAAAATGAAGCCATTGGTGAGCAAAAGAAGCAGCTGCAACAACAGCGTCAAAAACCCATTCAAAAACAACAGGAAAATGAAGGCCCCACATTGGGACTATAGGAGGGATCAGCATGGCTCCGCTTTCACCATCAGAAATCAACGCATTGGTGACCGAATTACTACAAGGTATCCGTGATGGACAGTTACATCTTGCCGAGTCAGATCGGTTAGCCGTCTATCTCGAACAACAGATTTATGACTTGTATGCTCAAGATCGCGGTCACTTATTTGGGGACGCCCAAGCTGACCGTCAAATTGCTGAGGGACGACTGGATGATGCTTTGGAAGACTTTAAAACTCGGCTCAAAACCAATCAAGATCAGCTAGTCGACCAAGCCAAAAAGGCATTGAATGCAACTGAAATTAAAACCCAGGCTGAGGCCACTTTAACGCAAGCAATCCAAACAGCCACAGAGTTACAACGAGACAGCCAAGCCTTACGAACTGACTTAAAGCACAGCCGTCAGGCTGCTTATTGGGGTTACGCACTCACCTTTTTGGGCGGGGTCATCACCACCGCGTGTCTGATGTGGCTAATCTTTATACCGAAATAAAGGGGGCACATCATGATACATAGCCTTTACCAACTGCGTTGGCGTCTTTTAGAGAGCTTTTTACTGCTGTTGCTGGCGATCAGCCTCGGTGCTAGCAATGGCCGAGTTCGGGTCATGGGTGAAACGCTGTGGTATCAATATACGACTCGGCAGTTAACCGTTAAATCGATTAAAACCCATCAATACGGACACGCAGCAACGCAATCGCTCCAATCACAGCTGTTAAGTGAGCAACACAAGCAAGCCAAGTTGCGTGCATATCAGCTCAATCCATATGCTCATTTAACCAACAAAAAACAGCATTTATTGAATCGTAACCAGGTCATGCTAAATAAAAATGCGCAAAAATTAGCGCGACAACTGCAAGGCGAACCCAAACAAGAAGAAGCTTTAGCAGTAGAAAAGCAGTTAGATCAGATTTCAGAAGCCTATGAGGTTTTAGGAAACTTGATGTTGCCTGCCACGATAATGACTGATCAAGCAAAGTGTCGAACTATTTTGAAGCTGTTTCAGCAATTACCACCAACTGCGCCTGACTACGCTTATTATCAGAAAATTGCCGATCTTGCCGAAAAGTACGTTTCGCCTTAATCATGGTTTTTAAGGGAACAAAGTGACCGTTCTCCGAGCTCGTGAGCGAGGTTTTCCTTGAACCACGCAAGCGAAGCGCGCTAGGGCAAGCCAAAGGCGCGCAGGCGTAGCCGGAGTTAAACGTGGCGAAGCCACACCTTTTTAGGGAGCGAAGCGACCAAGATTTAATATGGGGTTTGGGGAGAGGTTCTCCCCAAGGTCTCTCGCGCGCGTGTATTAATTTAATATAATTTCAAATACTATAAGTAATTTAGGCCCTTCTGTGCCCCTACTCTCCCAATGGATACAAGTGTCACCACATACCCAAAATTACACACTCACATACCCAAAATTACACACTCACATACCCAAAATTACACACTCACATACCCAA
>OBVA01000895.1_pt1 | contig 11642 bp, 9 predicted proteins | sample 1495021 | NCBI WGS metagenome assembly OBVA01 (sample SAMEA2579965, study PRJEB22360) | human gut metagenome | biome: human gut; feature: human-associated habitat; material: faeces | place: Denmark | collected 2008/2010
GCCGGAGATTGCGGAGTTTGGCACGGCAAGAAAGTCTTTGCCTAGCACCGCACCCTATTTGCTTACTTACCGCCTTTAAAAGCTTCCTTAACCCGATCGAACAGCGTGCCATTGTGCGGGGTGACATCCTCGCCACTAGCGGCTGCGAACTGCATTAAGGCTGACTTTTGCTTCTCATTCAAATGCTTTGGCGTCTGCACTTCAACGGTGACAATCTGATCACCAGTGCCGTTGCCTCGTAGGCGTGGTGCCCCTTTGCCGCGAAGTCTGAACTTCGTCTGGCTTTGGGTGCCAGCAGGAATTTTCAATTCAACTGCACCATGAACGGTGTCGACTTTGATCTCGTCACCTAAAGCTGCCTGAGCAAAACTCAACGGAATGGTCAGATAGATTTCTGAACCGTCACGTTGATACTTTTTGCTTGGTGCGACTCGGCAAACAATATAGAGATCACCATAAGGGCCGCCATTGGTTCCAGCTTCACCAGCCTGCTGTAGTCGCATTTGCTGGCCGTCTTCAACACCAGCAGGTACTTTCACATCGATGGTGTGACGTTCCTGTTCGTGGCCAGTGCCATGACAAGTCGGGCACTTTTCCTTGATTTCCTTACCTGTGCCGCCGCAGACATCGCAGACCTGCCGCGTCATCATCGCGCCAAATGCGGTGTTGCGTTGAACCTGAATATACCCACTACCGTGACACTTATGACAGGTCACTGGACTGGTACCAGGTTTAGCGCCGCTGCCATTGCAGGTGTGACAAACGGCTTCACGATCATAGGAAATTTTGGTGTCTTTTCCAAAAATAGCTTCCTCAAACGTTAGGTCCATGCGGTATTGCAAATCGGCTCCTTGGCGCGGAGCGGATGGATTAGCCTGTGCACCACCGCCGGCACCGCCAAAGAATTGACTGAAGATATCGTCAAATCCGCCAAAACCGCCTTGTCCGCCGCCAAAGTCACTAAATCCGCCTTGACCAGCACCAGCGCCGCCAAACCCTTGCGGACCGTCAGCAGAACCATACTGGTCATAGGCCGCCCGTTTTTGGGGATCAGACAAAACCTGATAGGCTTCATTAATGTCTTTGAACTTCTGCTCAGCCCCTGGTGCATGGTTGAGATCCGGATGGTATTTCTTCGAAAGCTTGCGGAACGCTTTACGAATGGTGTCATCATCGGCATCTCGGCTTACACCGAGTGTCTCATAATAATCTTTCTGATCCGCCATAGTTCCTCCTCGATTCAGATCATGACTGAAAATGCCTGTTCAGCATAGCATAATTCAAACAAAAAGCCAAAACCGCGCCGCGGCTTCGGCTTCTTGCTCATGATACAACATGTTACTTCTTATCGTCGTCGGAAACATCCTTGTAGTCACCATTAATGGTGTCATCGTCAGACTTTTTATCATCGCTGCCTTGAGCTGCGCCTGCATCAGTTGCTGCACCGCTGGCTGGGCCGCCTTGCGCCTGCTGATTCTTCTGGGCATTTTCGTACAACTTCACGGTCATATCCTGAACCAGTTTGTTCAAGTCATCCCGTTTTTGCTTCATGTCGTCCAAGTTGTTTTCTTGTTGAGCCTTCTTCAAGGCTTCCTGAGCATCCTTGACCTTCTTGATGTCTTCTTCAGGCACCTTACCGTCAACATCTTTCAATGTCTTATCGGTTTGGAAGAGCAGCTGATCGACGTCATTCTTTAAGTCGACTTCTTCTTTACGCTTTTCGTCGGCATCGGCATTTTCTTCGGCTTCCTTCTTCATTCGTTCAATTTCTTCATCGGACAAACCGCTAGAACTCTTGATGGTGATGTTTTGCGACTTGCCGGTGCCAAGATCCTTCGCAGAAACCTGAACAATGCCGTTCTTATCAATATCGAATTTAACTTCGATCTGAGGAACGCCACGTGGTGCTGGCGGAATATCCGTCAACTCGAAGCGACCGAGTGTCTTATCGTCAGCTGCCATTGGCCGTTCCCCTTGAAGTACGTGGATATCAACGGCTGGTTGACTATCTGCTGCAGTAGAGAAGACTTGACTCTTTGAGGTTGGGATTGTGGTATTACGATCAATCAGTTTGGTGAAGACACCGCCCATGGTTTCAATCCCAAGAGACAACGGCGTTACATCCAACAGCACAACATCCTTGACATCACCAGAGATGACCCCGCCTTGAATGGCAGCACCAAGCGCAACCGCTTCGTCTGGGTTAATGCTGTGGTCTGGGTCCTTGCCAGTCCACTGTTTAACTGCTTCCTGAACTGCTGGTGTCCGAGTTGAACCACCATTTAAAATAACCTTGTCGATGTCAGCGTTGGTCAACTTGGCATCCTTCAAAGCATTTTCGACTGGGATCTTGGTCTTGGCAACCAGGTCAGCGGTCATTTCGTCAAACTGTGCCCGCGTCAAGGTACGTTCCAAATGCAACGGGCCATTAGGGCCAGCAGAGATAAATGGCAAGCTGATCTGTGTCTGGGTAACCCCGGACAGATCCTTCTTAGCCTTTTCAGCGGCATCCTTCAGCCGTTGCATCGCCATTTTATCCTTGGACAAATCAATGTTGTTGTCTTTCTTAAATTCAGCAACTAGCCAGTCGATGATCTTGTTATCAAAATCATCACCGCCCAAATGGGTATCACCATTGGTCGACAGCACTTCAAAGACCCCGTCACCTAATTGCAGAATGGAAACATCAAATGTCCCACCGCCAAGGTCATAAACCAGAATCTTTTCGTCCTTGTCGCCTTTGTCCAAGCCATAAGCCAAGGCAGAAGCGGTTGGTTCGTTGATAATCCGCTGAACATTCAAACCAGCAATCTTGCCGGCATCCTTGGTGGCCTGCCGTTGGCTATCATTAAAGTAAGCCGGTACGGTGATAACGGCGTCCTTAACTGGTTCGCCAAGATAATCTTCAGAGAACTTCTTGATGTATTGCAAAATCATCGCAGAAATTTCCTGAGGGGTGTATTCCTTATCGCCAACCTTGACTTTGTAGTTAGCTTCACCCATATGGCGCTTAATGGAAACAATCGTGTCTGGGTTAGTGATCGCTTGGCGCTTGGCCACTTCACCGACTTGGATTTCACCATCTTTAAATGCCACAACAGATGGCGTGGTCCGATTGCCTTCAGGGTTGGTGATAATTTTTGGCTGATTGCCTTCCAGAACCGCAACAGCTGAGTTGGTAGTCCCTAAATCAATACCAATAACTTTACTCATAGTTTATACCTTCTTTATTTTCAGATTAATTATTTTGCAACGACAACCATAGCAGGTCGCAACACGCGATCCTTGAGGTAATACCCCTTTTGCAATACCTGCGCGACTGTGTCAGCTGGATGTTGATCATCCGCCGCGACCGTTTGAACGGCTTGCTGGGTATTGGGATCGAACTTGTCCCCGGCACCATCAATGGCAGTGATGCCGTTTTCCTTCAAAGCGCGTTCCAGATGGTCGTAAACCATTTGAACACCCTTCTTCAGGGAAACTGCACTGTCATCTTTGGCCTCGGTTGCAAGCGCCCGTTCGAGATTATCAACAACTGGCAAAATGGCTTTAGCCAACTTTTGCCCATCATATTTCAACAGCTTTTGCTGCTCTTTCTCGAAGCGAGCATTCATATTTTGAATTTCTGCAGCGGCACGCAGGTATTTATCTTCAAAGTCGTCGCGTTCTTGCTTCAACTGCTCGCCGTCATGTTTACTGTTCGAAAGTTGTTCGTTAAGATCCGCGATACTTTCTTGTAAAATATCTTCTTTTAACGAAGTCTCTTTCGTATCAGCAGACTTTTCAGCTTTCTTTGCGGCGTTTGCTGCATGCTTTGCTTTTTGTTCTGCCATGGTATCCTCCTTTAACGCGTTTCCTGACGTAAAAGCCTATCCATAAGGAACACATGCACAATGCCAAAAAAGACCATTGCATTTGTGCGCCGATTTCTGAACGTGTCAGTTCACGCTATTCTTTAAACGCATCAGTTGGCTTAAAAACACCAACTGATGCTATTTGCTAACATGATTATTGATCAAAGTTGGCATAGTAGTCTGTCAACCGTTTAGCTAGCTCTTCGCGAAAAACGTCGAGCAAGCCGATCATCTTGGAGTACGGCATTTGCGTCGGTCCCAAGAGGGCGATCATACCGGTACCGTGACCACCAACATCATAACTAGCAGTGATCAAGCTGAGGTTCGCTAGATCAATAGGTTTTAACTCTGGACCCAGTCGCACTTGAACCGGTGTTTGGCGGATCGGGCCGCCCAGCAACTCAGTCAGATCGCCGTGATCCGCATCGATCAACGACATGATCTTTTTCAGCTCGTGAATATCCGAATCGCCAAGGTAATCCATCAAGTTCAACCGCCCACCAACATAAAAACGTTCAGAGGCAGCTGACTTTAAGACATTGCCAAAAATATCAAGGAAGCCGTCTGGGCTGGTCAAATACTGCATTAGCATGGACGGGACATCCGTCCTCAGCCGCTGTGCTACCTGAACCAATGGCAACCCGACCAGCTGATCATTCACAATTCTGATGGCTTTTTCAAGTTCATCGGAAGAAATGGACGGCGGGACGGTGAACACCTGATTTTCGACATTACCATTATTCGTGACCAAAATGGCCATGACTTGATGGTTACCTAGTGGTACGAGTCGGAACCCAGTGAGCTTAATATTGTTGACTTCCGGACCGAGACTAATGGCGGTGTAGCTCGTCAGATTTGATAGAATCTGCGCGCTTTGTGCCACAATTTCGTCCATTTTGCTGTAACGCTGGCCAAGCTCCTGCTTGATCGTTGCCAAATCATGGCGAGAGACGCGCACGGGTTCAACAAGATGATCAAGATAGTAGCGATAGCCTTGTGTCGAAGGAACTCGACCTGAACTGCTATGGGTCTTGGTGATCAGACCGGCATCTTCCAGCGCTGCCATGTCGTTGCGGATCGTCGCAGAACTGACGTGAACCGGCAGCTCTTGCATTAACGTCTTTGAGCCCACCGGCTGGCCACTTTCAGTAAACAACCGGATGATCTCTTTTAAGACGAGCAATTGCCGTTTCGTCAACATTTTCTCACCTCACCTTTAGCACTCGTTTTATATGAGTGCTAATACAATGAATAATATACCAAGCGAGGTTAGCAAAGTCAAGGTACGATTGCTAGATTGTGAACGTTTCTAGTGACAATTATGGCAAGTGCATTTTAACAACACAGTCGTTTCTTTTAGCACTTAAACAAGCGGCTCATCAATCAAGAAACGTTGAAAAACTTCGTTGCCAAGGAACTTGCCTTTGTTGGTCAGGCGAATGTAGCCATCTTGGCGCACAACCAAACCTTGACTGACCAGTTCCGGCACAGTTTCACCATAAATGGCGTCAACTGTCATGTGGTAGCGATCATAAACCCGCGCTTCACTGACCCCCTGCATCGTCCGCAAGCCTAGAAACATTTCTTCTTCGATCTGTTCTGACTGTGGCACCAAATGATGTTCAAGGACCGGCAAGTGGTCAGCATGTAATGGTGTTAAATACTGATTAATAGGACCATAGTTGTGGTAGCGATCACGACCAAGATACCCAAACGCGCCAGCACCGAAGCCAAAGTACTTGTCATTGCGCCAATAAAGCAAGTTATGCTCACACTGGTACCCGTCTTTTGCAAAATTACTAATTTCATATTGATGTCGGCCATGTGCTTCCATGAGATCGATCGCATCTTGATACATATCGGCCTCGACGTCTTGGGTCGGCAAGCGCAACTTGCCCTGTCGCATCAGATTATAGAAGATCGTTTTACGTTCCAAAATTAGGGAATACGTTGAGTAATGCGGCAGATCCAGTGCCAACGCCTTTTGCAAACTGGTCAGAAAGTCATCGCGGCTTTGATCAGGTAGTCGAAAAATCAAATCAATCGAAATATTATCAAACCCGACTTGACGGGCGTTAGCAATGGCAGTGTAAACATCTTTTGCTCGATGTATCCGGCCGATTCGGCGTAATACATCATCATTAAACGATTGCACGCCAATCGACAAACGGTTGACACCATAATCATGTAGCACTTGCAATTTTTCGGTCGTGAGCAAGTCATTGGGGTTGGCTTCAAAAGTAAACTCCCCTTGATCAAAATGTAGGATATCATGAATCCCCTGACACAATGTAGCCAATTGTGTCGGTGTCAGCGTGCTGGGCGTGCCACCACCGACATAAACCGTCTGAATTTTTTCTTCAGGATGTTCGGCCATCACCATCCGCATTTCTTTTAGCAGCATGGCCACATAATCATCAACTGGCTGGCCTTCGATGAAAACTTTGTTGAAATCGCAGTAGTAACAAATATGTTCACAAAATGGTATGTGAAGATAAGCACCTGCCATATTAACCCTTCTTTGCGGCAAAATAGTCTCGGACGGCAGTTTCATCTTTTTTCAATTGATCAATCAAGGCATCAGCACCAGCAAATTTCACTTCACCGCGTAAATAGTGATACCAGCGAACTTGAACGGTTTCGCCATAAATCATTTGATTAAAATCAAGTAAATTAATCTCAAGTGTCACGTCTCGATCGGCGCCAAACGTGACATTACGGCCAATGGAGGCCATGCCTAAATACCAAGTGGTGCCAACTTTGACCTTCACTGCATAAATACCAATGCCTGGTAATCGCTGTTGGCCAAGTGTCTCCAAATTGATTGTTGGGAAGCCAAGCAAACGGCCACGCGCCTCACCATGAACCACCTTACCAGCAGTTGTATAGGTATAACCCAGAAAATCATTGGCCGTATCAATATCTCTGGAATCGAGTGCATGCCGGATTCGGGTTGAACTGACCTTTTGACCATCCTCAGCGAGTTCCGGCACGCTGATGACATCAAACCGGCCACGAGCATATTTTGGCAATAAAGCCATAGATGCAACATCCCGCTTGCCATAAGTATAGTCAAAACCTGCAACTACCGTATCCGCCTTCAGACCGACCAAATACTGATCGACAAATGCTTGCGGCGTCAGCGCAGCGAAATCTGGGGTAAAGTGAACCACATACAAATAGTCCACGCCCAGTGACTGCATAATTTTGATTTTCTCTTCACGAGTGGATAAATACCGAATATCGGTTTCGGAAACCCCACGATAAACGACGGCTGGATGAATATTGAACGTCATCACCGCCAACGGTATCTTTTTTGCTAAAGCGATCTTCTTGCCGGTTTTAATCACCGCTTGATGGCCGCGATGGACGCCGTCAAAGAAGCCCAAGGTCAAGACGATGGGCTGTGACGGGGCCGCGGACACCTGCAATGGCGGCTGAATATCAATTGTTTTCATAAATTTTCACACATTCTTTTCATTAGCTAAAAACATTAAATCTGGCCGATACTGATCGTCTTCTCGGCGATAGATAGCCTTAAGAACGCCTGCAAAATGCAGACGAACGCGCGGAGTCTGCTGATCGAGCGATAAAAAGCGGCCATGACTGATTGCCTCAAATTGTTCTACGGTCAAATCAACTTGAGGCAGATCGGCAAAAGCAATATCAATCGGTTGAATCACATCGGCTAAAGTACCTGCCGCGGCATGCGCCTTCAATTGCTCAATGCTAACCGCCTGCTTCAACGTAAACCCGCCGCTTTTTACTCGCGTCAATTGACTCATCACCGCAGCAACTCCCAGCGTTTTGCCAACATCCACTGCTAGTGTTCTAATGTAGGTTCCCTTAGAAACATGGACCTCAAACCGAAAACGCTGGGTGCCATCAGTGGCTGAAAAAACCGGTTCATCGGTACGTGTAAACTGTGACACCGTGGCCTGTCGTTCTGGCCGCTTCACAGTTTCACCGGCGCGCGCATATTCGTAAAGCCGGCGACCATTGACTTTGACCGCCGAAAACATCGGCGGAATCTGTGTGATGTTTCCTGTCCACGCAGTCAATGCAACATCCAACTGATCAGCTGTAAACGGCTGCGTTAAAGGCGTTTTATCAACAACTTCCCCATCCAAATCCTCGGTTGTCGTCGCAAAACCTAACGTGATTTCTCCGGTGTAGACTTTCCCACTGGCCATTAATTGCGGCACCGCTTTAGTGCCTGCACCAATCGCCAGCGGCAGCACGCCGTCCACATTAGGATCAAGGGTACCGGAATGGCCAATTTTTTTGATACCAAGAATCTTGCGGGCATGATACACCGCATCAGCACTGGTCATGCCAGTGGGTTTATATAACGGCAAAATCCCGTTCATGGCAGTTCCTTTCATGGTTTTGATTTTTTATACATACTATGATGATGTTTTTCATGCTCGACATGTCGCCAGCCGGCCCAGATGAAAACAAGCACCACTAGGACCGAAAAAAGCCAGTCTGGCGTTTTCACATCAATCATTGGCAGACTGAGACCTAGCTTAATGGCAATGAGACCTACAAGAATATAAGCTGCGGTTTCAAGTTCCGGAACACGATCAATAAAGGTGGTGATGACCTGCGCCACCAGCCGCATAGCAAAGATACCGAGACAACCGCCAATCAAAACAATCACCGGATTGCCGGACACTGCCAAGGCCGCCAAAATTGAATCAACCGAAAATACGATATCGAGACTCTCAATTTGAATGACTGTCCCCCAAAGCCCGTGAGGTCGTTTCCCATGCGTCCCTCTCTGATTTTTTGGATGGCGCACTTCATAAAAATAACTCGCACTCATCCAGACAAGATACGCCGCACCAATCGCTTTGATCGGCCAGAATTGCAATAAGTAAGTACCTAGTCCGATAGCAATGAAGCGGAATATGTATGCACCACCCATACCGTACATCAGAGCTTTTTTTCGTTCTGATTCGACCTTGAGCTGCTCGGTTTGTGCAGCGAGCACGACAGCGTTGTCGACTGATAGCATGCATTCTAGCAAGATCAAGCTGAAAATGGTCACGAGGCCGCTAACAGAAAATGCCAGTTGCCAATTATGCGCTGAGAAGAATGGTCCGTATAAGGCACCTAGTAACTTGATCGTGATCCTTCCTTTCTCAATGATTATTATTATACCGTGCATGCTTAAAAACCTAAAGCTGTTGGGCGGTAAAGTCTGAAGGTTTGAATTGATGGTTCTATTACGGTTTAGATTCAAAAGATTGTCTAGGGGATATGAGGTAAGAACCACAAATCTATTTTTGCACCGCGACTTTGGACTGTCTCTGTAAGGCTCCTTGAACACCGCAGCTACGAGCCGGCTCTCTGCATTCGATTTCAAAATTCAAACCGGATACACAATCCTCCTATTGCTGACACAGTATCAGTTATCGATTATAAAAAAAGACCTGACCACTAGCAGCAGTCAGATCCTTCTTTTAAATGGTGCTTATTCAAGATTCTTCCGTCTTACTTCATTGATCAGTTGATCAATGCGTGCGCCGTATTGAACGGATTTGTCTTGGGCAAACTCGATTTCCGGAACTTTAAATAACCGGATACGCTGCCCGACTTCGCGGCGAATGAGTCCACTGGCCTTGTCCAGACCGGTTTGGGCTGCTTCGACTTTGTCAGGTGCATCATCGAGAATGCTGTAGAAAATGGTGGCATGTTGCAGATCACCGGTCAGTTTGACTCCGGTAATCGTCACGCCTTTAACCCGCGGATCGTTGACATCTTTCAACAAGATATCGTCAACTTCACGTTGGATCTGAGTCTCAACTCGACCGATACGATGTTTCATATCTGCCTACCTCCTTCAAAACAGTCGGTATCATTAAATCCTGAGATACGTTTGGGTTAGTTACTTCACTGGAACCTGTTCCATTGTGAAGGCTTCAATTTGATCATCGACTTTAATGTCGTTGTAGTTCTCAATGGTCAGGCCAAGTTCAAAGCCTTGACGGACTTCCTTGACATCGTCTTTAAAGCGACGCAGGGAGCCGAGTTTACCTTCGTACTTGACGATGCCATCGCGAACGAGACGGACACCAGCGTCGCGGGTAATATAGCCGGAATCGACATAACCACCGACAACGGTACCAACCTTAGAAACCGGAATTGTTTCGCGAACAGTCACTGTTCCGATCACCTTTTCTTCATAGGTTGGTTCCAGCATACCCTTCATCGCAGCTTCGACTTCTTCGATCGCCTTGTAAATGACACTATGCAACCGAATATCAACATCGTCTTGTTCTGCTTGGGCTTTTGCCAGCGCAGTTGGGCGAACGTTAAAGCCAATGATGATCGCGTTACTTGCAGCTGCAAGGGTAACGTCACTTTCGTTAATCGCGCCAACGGCCTGATGAATAATATTCAACCGAACACCCTTAACTTCGATTTTCTCAAGACTGCCAGCCAACGCTTCAACTGAGCCTTGCACATCGGCCTTGATGATGACGTCAACTTCTTTCAGCTGACCTTCCTTCATTGTTTCAAAAAGATTATCTAACGTGACATGGTTGGTGTTCTTACGTTCTTCTTCCTGTGCCCGCTTGGCTCGTTCTTCACCAGCAGCACGCGCGGTGCGTTCATCGGCAAAGACAACAAACTTGTCAGCCGATTGTGGCACATCGTTGATGCCAGTGATTTCAACAGGCATTGATGGCAAAGCATCTTTGACCCGCCGGCCATGATCATTAGTCATGGCACGGACGCGGCCAAAGGTATTCCCGACAACGATTGGATCACCTGTATGCAGCGTACCTTGTTGAACCAGTACGGTAGCAACAGGACCCTTACCCTTATCCAAACGTGCTTCGATCACAGTACCAACCGCTTTTTGATCAGGGTTAGCTTTGAGTTCGAGCACATCGGCTTCAAGTAAAATCATTTCCAACAATTCATCGATGTTCTTGCCAAATTTAGCTGAGATTTTGACGAAAATCGTGTCGCCGCCCCAGTCTTCAGGAATCAACCCATATTCCGTCAATTGTTCCATGACGTGGTCTGGATTAGCGCCTGGCTTATCGATCTTGTTGACTGCAACGATGATCGGTGCCTTGGCTGCCTGCGCATGATGAATCGCTTCAATCGTCTGCGGCATCACACCATCATCAGCGGCAACCACCAGCACAACAATGTCGGTGATGTCCGCACCACGCGCCCGCATGTTAGTGAAGGCCGCATGCCCAGGTGTATCCAAGAACGTAATTAACCGATCACGCAGTTTAACTTGATAAGCACCGATATGCTGGGTAATCCCGCCGGCTTCGCCTTCAGTCACATGTGTGTGACGCAGCTTATCGAGCAAGGTTGTCTTCCCATGATCAACGTGACCCATGATAGTAACAACTGGCGGCCGTGGCTGTAAGTTGTCTTGGTTCTTGTTTTACCAGAAACACACTTTGTCCAAGTCGGAAATATCTTCGTGAACCTTTTCTTGGGCGTCAATCCCGTAATCGGTAGCCAACAATTCGATGGTATCTTTGTCGAGGCTTTGGTTTTGGTTAACCATCACACCCAACATGAAGAGCTTCTTAATCAATTCAGCTGGTTCGCGATGCAAAATCTTACCAAGATCCTGCGCATTCATCCCAACTTCATAAATCAGTGTTTCTGGTAATGGCCGCTCTTTACGCTGCGGCATTTCCTTCTTCGGTGCGCTTTGTTGACGGCGCTTGTTCTTCTTGTTGCGCCGGTTGTTGCGGTTAAACCCGTTACGATTCCCATAACTGTTGCTGCGGCCAAAATTACTGT
>OBVA01000900.1_pt1 | contig 11627 bp, 11 predicted proteins | sample 1495021 | NCBI WGS metagenome assembly OBVA01 (sample SAMEA2579965, study PRJEB22360) | human gut metagenome | biome: human gut; feature: human-associated habitat; material: faeces | place: Denmark | collected 2008/2010
GGCTATGAAGACGCCGGCTTCTAGCAAGCCGCCGCCAATACCCTGGAGCAAGCGAAGCGCGGCAAGCGTCTCAATGGTAGGAGCCGCGGCACACAGCGAAGACGCTATGGCAAAGAGAGTCAGGCCGAACGCATACGTTCGCTTCAAACCGAAATGAAACGCAAGGCCGCCGCATAGGAGCGTGGACACAGTGCTTGAAGCAAGATATGCAGTCAGAGGCCATGCATAATGCGCCGCTCCACCCAAGGCGGCCGAAATCGTCGGCAGCGCCGTTGCCACCACGGTAGAATCAAGCGCAGCGATAAACAACGCGAGCATGAGTCCGGCCGTCATCAACCCGCCAACAGGTTGACAAGCTCCACCGGTACGGGTTTCTTTCATTGTTGTACTCCTCCTTCTCCTCGTCCTCATGGACGAACCGCGCGGTAAACCCGCAACAAACAGAAGGAAGGATGGCTATGCGCCGGGCCGCTTCGAGATGGGCATCCATATCTCGCTGCGATATGACGTGGACGAGAAATCGCCTTGCGGATACACCTCGATACTTACGTCACCCGACAGCCCGTAGCCTGACGAAGGCAGCCACTCGGAGTAGACCCTGCGATAGTGCTCTGCCGTCGCCGTGCTGCAAGGACCCGTGCAGTCGAATACGGCCCAAAGCCCAGCCGGAACATGGATCTCGTCCGCCCACGCCGGCGCCTCACGAGACGATGCAACGGCTATCTGATAGCTTTGGCCATCGTCCTTGCACACGTTGACGCCGAGAATTCCTTGAGGCCCCAACCCATCCGTCAGCGCGATCAGTTGCTCGATAACCCCATCTTGCGAAGCGCTCTCCCAGAGATTGCTCAAGCCCTCTCTGCCTGAAGAGGACATTTGAACTAGCGGATTGCCCCGAGCGCCACCGCAGAATGCCGCTATTCCCACGAGGCGCATTCCCGGCTGGGACACAACCCTCCACGACAAGGGCTCCGCACCCGTAACGGTAAGGGCGAACGTGCACCGCGGGAAAACGAGAAGGGGGGGCGCCGGGACGCCTTGCCTCACTGGGAGATACGCCAAAGGCCTCTTGGAATGCTCGATTGAACGCCGTTGGCGAAGAGTAGCCATACCGCACCGCCACATCGAGCACGCGCTCGCCCCTAGACAAATCGAGCGCGGCGCACGACAAACGACGTTTGCGCACGTACTCCGCCAGCCCCATCTCCGCAAGATAGGAAAACATCCTCCGGAACTGCCCTTCGGTGCAAGACGCAAAAGACGCCGCACGCGCGATATCGACATCGCCGTCAAGATGCTCCTCTATGTAGTCCACAGAGGCATTCAACCCTTCTATCCAGCCCATAGGGTCACCATCCTTCCGAAAACAAGCATGGGGTAATGCGTTTTTTCAATCCTCGCATTAACGGAGCAGATTATGCGAGCATACTCGAAAGTCAATGGTGCAACTCATCGTGTTGCGACCGGCTGTTGCCGTGCTCATCTCGTCGATTGCGCCGATTCACCTTACCGCTTTCTAACGATGATGAGATACGGCTTGCGCGATTCCAGCAATGCCCATCGAGACACATTGGTACCCTCGGCGCCCTCTTTGAAGAGATGCAAGCCCGCGCCACAAGCTCTTGTTAGCGCTTCTGAGAAACTCGGAGACACCAGCGGACAACCTCCCATGCTGCTCGATGAGCCGTCTTAATGGATGAGAGCGACGCCTTCGCCGCCTGTATGCACCGAGTTCCCCCACCAGAAAATATGCGAATCGCCCGACTATTCACAAACATCTCCCTCTAGATTCAGGCCAATGTGACATTGCATGGGTAGACTGCACGATGACAGAACGGAGGAATACGCGATGGAAAACACAACCCAAGCGCACCAGAACGCCGCCGCAACGAGACCGATCGAAACTGCACTCGAACCTCATCTCAAGCCCATGCTCACCGCCGAACAGCAGATAGCCCACATAAAATCCAAGGGCATCGCCTTCAAGCTCGTCTCCGAGGAGGAGGCCGCCGCCCACCTGCGCGAGAAATGCCAGTTCTTCCGCATCTACGCCTACCGAAAGCTCTTCCCCAAGCGCATTGGCGGCCCGCGTGAAGGTGAGTACGTGAAGCTCGACTTTGGGCATCTCAAGGCACTATCGAACCTCGACCGCCAGCTTCGCGACGTCCTACTCGCCATGACGCTCGATATCGAGCACTTCTCGAAGGTTCGCCTACTCGCAGCCGCCGAGACTCAAGGGGAAGACGGCTACGCCATTATGCGCGCCTACCGTGAAAGCGCCTCCGAAAACCAGCGCTCCTATATCGACTCCGAACTCGACCGGCGCGAACACGACCCCTATGTCGGAGCAATCATTCGCAAATATCGGCACGACATGCCCATGTGGGTCTTCTGCGAGTCGATGCCCCTCGGGGCGTTTTCCAGTCTCGTCAAATTCTGTGCCGAAAGATGGACTGATGAGGAACTCGATGACATCCATTACCTGCTGAAATACGTTCGTTCTACTCGCAACGCCACGGCCCACGGGGCCTGCTGGGTCAACGGCATCACCGATATCGACCCCCGCATGAGGCCCCCGGCAACGCTCGTCAACGCGCTCTCATCGACCGAAATCCCGCGAAGGCTGCGAAACAAGTGGCTGCGCGGTGCGAGAATGATCCAGATTTGTGTAACTCTGCACCTATACGGCAGAATCGTCCCGCCCGGAAGCTGTCGCTCCGATCGCGTACGACAACTCACCTGCCTGTTCGATATCGTTCACTCGAGCCACTTGCCTGCAGAGAACCCTGCAGTCGCGGCGCTCCTGTTTGTCGAGCGCTTGACGAAGGCGACAGGGCTGCTATTATAATGGCGTTTAGCAAAGCCTTCAGGCTTATCGGGGCGGGACTGCGAGAGCGGTTCTGCCCCGTTTTCGTCTTTGCCGATGAGGCATGAAACCCATCACCGCACACCATCTTTCGAGGACAATTGGCATCCACTTGTCCCCATCCCGTTGTCCGCTCTTCAAGGTAGATCAGCCAAGTCTTATTAACAAAGATAAAAGCCGTTCACTTCCCGCGATGCTTGCGACGCCTTTTCTCGCGGCGCTTTTCCCATCGCGCGAGTGTCTCTTCCCTGCCGCGCGCTGCGCGCTCGGATCGAGACTCGTCCTTCAAGCGCTCCCGCTCGCGAGCGAGCGCATGTTGCGATGCGATTGAGGCACCTCGCATATGCAGGGCTTTCGCTGCTTCACGCGCACGACGCTTGGGATTGCCAGGAAGCTGGTTTAGACGAGATTCAGCTGGCTCCGCCGGCGTGCTCAGATGCAAGCTCGCCCAACGCTCAAGCACCCATGTATAGACTTCTTCATTCGATGGCTCCGCGCCAAATACCACGCGCGCAACGCTCAACATGCCACTCTCGGCATGCTCGACCACGCCCACCCAAAACTGACCGTCATGGCAGACCGTCAGGGTTGATGAGACTTCCCTCTTCCGCATAGCCGCGACCTCCTTCTATGTAGGGCTACGCGAAGAAGGGACAACCAAGGAGGCAGGTTACTGGCAGGCAAGCACCTACGGCCCGACTACCCGACGGGCGCTGTGTTTTTATCTTCGATAGGCATCAGTATAAAGCATGAAACTCGCCATATAAGGGAACAGCCGCCCTGTGCCGGAGCGGCTGTTCGTGCGGGTTTTAACCCCACCAGCTATATCCAGGAGGACGTACGCCTCCCAAGTCGCTACTAGCACACCCGCTTTCAGGTGCCCCTGCACGCCACCCGCGGGCTTCTAGGCGGCACCGGGCCTCGCGAGCTCGGTGCCGTTTTCTGCTCATCGAGCCTCGATATAGCAACAGAATGCCCGGATCTTCCAGAAGCACGCAAAGCAATCCCGTCGTCCTTCTAACGCTTAAGCCCTACGAACCGGATGCCTGATCACTGTCTTGAGCTTCTCGGGCGCAGTGCGACGGGCGTCGTTGAGGTAGATCTCATGGTGCATGCGCTCGTCAGAAAAATCCTCAACGTAACCGCTCTCCTCGGCGAAAGCTCGCATCGCCTCGACGGTCGCAGGCTCGTCATCATAGGGGCCCACGTGCAAGCACTGAACGCACAGCCCCTCCTCAATGGTGAGCAGCTCCACCCGGGAAAAGTCTCGCTTCTTCTTGGCAGTCGCCTCTTCAACGGCCCACTCGAACTCACCGCGCGCCACAAAATCCGGCACGCGAATGGCCGAGACCCAGTTGAAGTCCTCCTTGCGCGCGTAGTCCACGCCAAGCACACCGTCTTGCCACCAAAATCCTTCTAGCGGAGGCACTACAAAGTCAAAGTAACCCTCAATGCGATGGTCGCCCTTCTTGGACATCTTGATGGTGTACGCCACGCTGTAGAGCATCTCGAGTGCATCCTTGTACTCCCCGCCCTCTTCATTGGGGTCGCCATGCCCTCTCACCGCAAGAAACGTCATCTCGGGCACCTCGACAATCCCCGGCTTCTTGGGCGGAAGATAGTACTCCTTGTATTCCTTCTTGTAGTCAAACGCCACGGTGACCTCCGCTCAATAGATAAACCCGCCGCATGTTACCCGCTGTTCAAGCGCGGCAATATAATGATCAAAAGATACCACCGTTTGGCCTTACGTCCGCAGGAGATGCCCATGCGTAAGAAGACCGCCCTCATCGCAGCAATAGGCGCCCTCATCATCTTTGGAACCATCGCAGCCGCGCTCTTTTCATCTGGTGGGGATACAAAATCGGTCCAACGCATCGCGGCGCCCACAAGCCTCTACGGAGAAGCCGACATCTCTTCCGCTTTCGACGCCATTGAGGCAACGTTCGCCTCAGACTTTACGGAATGCACCCTTAAAGAGCTTCGCTACAACGGCGAGATTGAAAAAACGTTTTTGGACGATGAACTCGATCGCAATCAAACGGGAGCTGAAGACCGCATTATCGTCCTATCAACGTTCACAACCAACTGGAGATCCACAAACGAAGGCTTCTCGCCAAATGAGACGTACGAAGACTGGCAGTGGATACTCACCAGGCCTACGCAAAACGCCGCATGGAACGTGGAAGGCTGGGGATATTGCTAGCGCCATCCGCACCAAACCAAAACGAACGAGCAGCGTCTCGCATACGCAAAGCCAATGGAAAACGACAATCAAGGCCACAGCGTACAGGACGATGGAATCTTGAAGAAGCTGCCGCGCGAGCCATATGAGGACAAGAATCGGAGACATGAGAAGGGCAAAGGCTAGTAAACAATCCCCAGGCATAGCAGGGGGCTTTAGTATCCGCCCCGTGGGGCTCGATGCCACGGCAGCGAGGACGCAGCAAGCCGGCGCCCGGCCCGCCGCGCCTCCCTGGTAGGGCGGGGCCATCCTTTGCGAAAGACCGATAGGGGTATAGCCGCTGTTTGCATCACAGGCATGGCATGTGGGTTTCTCACGTTAGGCTAACGCGAAAAGGCGAGGAAGAAGAGGTGAAAACAGCTCGCATCTAGCAAAACGGCAGACACGAGCACAATGATGGCAGTAATTAGCTCTCGTTTCTCACGCGTGTAAACACCGGAAACGTTGGAGAGCCCAAAATGTCGGCAGCATATTCCAAAAATAATCACGCCAATGGAAAAGAACGGCATGAAGAGATATTCCCACTTGCTTCCAAAGCGGGTTGAAACGTTCCCAAAACCAAAGTGGACGGGAACGACATCAAGCAGCTTCGATGCCCGCAAAAGAAACCATGCGAGGGGAATCAGGCAAATCACCAGGCTAGCAACATCAATAATCAAACAGAGCCGTTTTCGATTCATTGTCCCACCCCATCGCTCGTCCAGCAAAAGGATAAAAGAGCCTCTATCAGCGCTAGGCACACAATACGCCTCCGGCAGGAGGCAGCCGCCTGGTATGGCGAGCTTTAACAAGTTGAACAAAGTTTAACAAGTTGAACAGAGCCCTCGCACCGTAGCCCGCCTCAGCGTGAATACACCAGCTCGGCGAACTGGTCGTATTGGCTGACCGCCTCAAGTTTGAAGCGACGCACCTGCTCGGCTTGCGTGAACAACGCAATGCCCTCGCCCAAAAGCACAGGCGCCACCTGGATGATGAGATGGTCCACCATGTCGCGATCAAGCAGGGGCGCCAGGACGGTGTTGCCGCCCACGATCCAAATATTGCGATGCGTGCCCAGCCCCTCCACAAGCGCTGCAGGGTCACCCGCCACTGCCGTGAACCCCGGGCAGTCGAGCGCGCGGTGGGTAAAAACAAAGTTCTCGGTAGCAGGGTACACCGATGAGGGGTCGTCGACCCGTGTGACCGCTCAAACTTATCTTCGTCATATCTAGTATACTTGTCGATAATATTACGAAGATGGCGAGGATATCGTGACTCTATTCGATTTCAACAGGGCGCTTGCCAGCCTCATGACTCCGGAGGTCGTATCCGCTCTCGGGAACATCCGGGAGCTCAAGGGCAGGACGTCCCTGCTCTCCGCCGCCCATCCCAACCGCTTCGCCGCCTTGGTGGAGGTGGCCAAGATCCAGAGCACGAGCGCTTCGAACAAGATCGAAAACATCTCGACCTCCGACAGGCGCCTGCGCGCGCTTATGCTCGAGAACGTGGAGCCGAAAAACCGCGACGAGCGTGAGATCGCCGGGTACCGGTACGTCTTGGACATCGTCCACGAGAGCCACGATAACATCCCCATCACGCCCGGCGTCATCCTCCAGCTCCACCGCGACCTATACCGTTTCTCCGGAGATTCCCATGCAGGCAGATGGAAGGACTCCGATAACGTCATCGCCGAGCGAACCGCCCAAGGCGAGCTCGTCGCACGTTTCATCCCCACGTCCGCCGCCGCAACGCCCGGTGCCATCGAGGCAATCTGCAACGAATATCGCAAGCAGGTCGAGGCCATGGTGTACGACCCCCTGCTTGTCTCCCTTGTGTTCGCGTTCGACTTCGTGAGCATCCATCCGTTCAACGACGGCAATGGACGCATGAGCAGGTTGGTCACACTGCTGCTCATGTACCGCTCTGGATACGACGTGGGAAAGTACGTCTCAATCGAAAGGGAGATCGAGCGAACGAAGGAGACCTATTACGAGGCCCTCGCCGCAAGCTCCCATGGCTGGCGGGAGGGCGATAACGACTACACTCCCTTTATCACGTACATGCTAGGTATCATCGGCGCGTGCTACCGAGAGCTCGCCGACAGGTTCTCCCTGGTGGGCGCCCCCGCGAGCAACGAAGATGCGGTCCGCGCGTTTTTCGACAAGCAACTCGGCACCGCGACAAAACGGGAAATCCTGGACGCCAACCCCGGCATGAGTCAACGCACGCTCGAGCGCATTCTCTCAAAGCTACAGCAAGAGGGCGTTATCGAGAAAGTTGGCGCAGCGCGATCGACCGCGTACCGGCAACTATGGGACACCCCCTCTCCGGCAAACCTTCCCCATGAAAGAACGGAAACCAGATGAAACTCCAACAACTCAGATATATCGTCGAGGTCGCCGCATGCGGCAGCGTCACGGAGGCCGCACGCAGGCTCTTTGTATCGCAGCCAAGCGTGACCGCCGCCGTGCGCGATCTGGAGCGCGAAATGGGAATCACGGTGTTTGAGCGGACGAGCAAGGGCATGGTGACCACCACCGAGGGGCAGACCTTCCTCGGCTACGCCCGGCAAGTGCTGGAGCAGGCGGACCTGCTTGAAGAGCGCTTCAAGCGCGACACCCAGCCCGTGCCCCGCTTCGCCGTCTCCTGCCAGCACTACTCGTTTGCCGTCAACGCTTTTGTGGACGTGATCCGCACCTTTAACGCCAGCCGCTACGAGTTCACCTTGCGCGAGGAGCAGACGCACGAGATCATCGAGGACGTCGCCCATATGAAAAGCGAGCTGGGCGTGCTCTACCTCTCGGACGCAAACCGCGAGGTCATAACCCGCATGCTGCGCGCGGAGGAGCTTGAGTTCGAGCCGCTTTTCTCGACCGCATCGCACGTCTTCCTCTCCTCGACGCACCCGCTGGCGACGCGCCCCTCGGTCACGCTCGAAGACCTCGCCGGCTACCCCTACCTCTCCTACGAGCAAGGCGACTTCAACTCGTTCTACTTCTCAGAGGAACCGCTCTCCACGCTGGGCCGTGACAAGAACATCCGCGTGCGCGACCGCGCCACCCTGTTCAATCTGCTCATAGGCCTCGATGGCTACACCGTGTGCTCGGGCGTGATCTCGCACGAGCTCAACGGCGAAGACATCATCGCGATTCCCCTTGAAGTTGAAGAGCGCATGGAGGTGGGTATTGTCACGCGCCGCAACACGCACCTCTCGCGCTACGGCGAGGCGTTTATCGCCGCGATTCGCAAGCATATCCCAAGTTCATCCGCTCTATAGGTTTTTCCTATCGCATTAGCATTGATTTCAGTATTTCCCAATCGAGGCGCGTCCGCGCATACTCCTTTCATCAGATAGCGCACCCAGTGAAAGGAACCAACCATGACTGCCATCGCACCCACCCGCTTCGATATCGTCGGCAGCTTTCTTCGTCCCGATCGCCTTAAAGCCGCACGCGCCGCACATGCCGCCGGAGAGCTGGACGATACCGGACTCAAGCAGGTTGAGGACGAGTGCATCGCCGAGCTCGTCCAAAAGCAGAAGGATGCCGGCCTGCCCCTTATCACCGACGGCGAGTTTCGCCGCTCCTACTGGCACCTCGACTTTATGTGGGGATTCGCCGGCATCGAGCACGTGGAGCTAGACCATGGCTATTTCTTTGTGGGCGAGGAGACCACGCACGGCTCTGCCGTCCTCACCGGCAAGATCTCTGGCGAGAACCATCCCTTTATCGACCACTTCGCCTTTGTGCAGGCGCTCGAGGAACCCGGCCACGTCGCCAAGCAGACTATCCCCGCGCCCGCCCAGCTGCTGCTGGAGCTCTATCGCGACGCCGCTGCCACCGAGCGCACGCGCAGCATCTACCCCAATGAGGATCAGCTGCTTGAGGACATCGGCGCCGCCTACCGCACCTTTATCCGCGAGCTCTACGCCGCCGGCTGCCGCAACCTGCAGCTAGATGACTGCACCTGGGGCGCCCTGGTGGACGAGGGCTTCCAGGCAGCCATTCGCGCCGCTGGCTCCACGCCCCAGGCGGAGGCGGAGAAGTACCTGCGCGTGAACAACCTGGCGCTGGTCGACCGCCCGGCCGATATGGCCATCACCACCCACGTGTGCCGCGGCAACTACCATTCCGCCTACGCATCAAGCGGTCCGTATGACCTGGTCGCGCCCGTTCTGTTTGCCCGCGAGAACGTCGATGCCTTCTACCTTGAGTTTGACGACGAGCGCTCCGGTGGCTTTGGGCCCCTCGCCCACGTGGCGCCGAGAAAGAAGGTTGTCCTGGGCCTGGTGACCACCAAGCGCCCCGAACTTGAGGACAAGCAGGCCGTCATCAAGCGCATCCATGAAGCCGCGCGCTACGTGCCGCTCGACGACCTCTGCCTCTCTCCCCAGTGCGGCTTTGCCAGCTGCGAGATAGGCAACAAGCTCACTGAAGACGAGCAGTGGACAAAGATCGCCCTGGTGCGCGAGATCGCTCAAGAGGTTTGGGAAGCCTAAGCACCCTTGCGGTCATCGCAGCCACCCATCCACGCGCAGCCGCCCATCAAAGCGCACCCATGCATATTCGCCATACGAAAGCGGCGACCCCGAAGCGTCTCCAGGGTCGCCGCTTTCTTTTGGACGATGCACCCGCCTGCAAGCTCGGCTATTCAGCGAACTGCGAGTTATACAGGTCGGCGTAGAAACCGCCCTGCGCGAGCAGCTCATCGTGCGTGCCGCTCTCGATGATGTCGCCTTCCTTCATCACCAAGATGAGGTCGGCGTTCTTGATGGTCGAGAGGCGGTGCGCGATCACAAAGCTGGTACGGCCTCTCATGAGCTCGTCCATGGCCTGCTGGATCTTAAGCTCCGTGCGCGTGTCCACGTTCGAGGTCGCCTCGTCCAAGATGAGCATGGGCTTGTCGGCGATCATGGCGCGCGCTATGGTCATCTGCTGCTTTTGCCCCTGCGAAAGGTTGATCTGGTCGGTTAGCACCGTGTCATACCCATGCGGCTGCGAACGGATGAAGTGGTCCAAACCCACGGCCCGGCACGCCTGGCGCACCTTTTCATCGTCCACGCCCTCATCGCAGTAGACCAGGTTCTCGCGAATGGTGCCCTCGAACAGCCAGGTATCTTGCAGCACCATGCAGAACAGGCTGTGCACGTCCTCGCGACGCATGTCGCGCGTGGGCACCCCGTCGATGCGGATCTCGCCGCCGTCGATCTCGAAGAAGCGCATAAGCAAGTTGACCATGGTGGTCTTGCCGGCGCCCGTGGGACCCACGATTGCGACCTTTTGACCGGGCAGGGCATGGGCCGAGAAATCCTTGATGACGGGCTTATCCGCTCCGTCATAAGTGAAGCGCACGTGGTCGAACTCGACCTCGCCGCGCACCGTGCGCCCGCCCAGAGCGGGCTTAGCTGATTCGTCAGCCATCTCATCCGCATCGAGGAACTCGAACACGCGCGTGCCCGCGGCGCCGGCAGACTGCAACGCCTGCACGCCCTGGGCCATCTGCGAAAGCGGCTGCGTGAAGTAGCGCACGTAAAGCATGAAGGCAACGATCACGCCAAAGCCTATCTGGCCGTCAAGCGCGAGCGCGCCGCCCGCCACGCACACCGCCACGTACCCGAAGTTGCCTATGAACGTCATGATGGGCATCATGAGGCCGGACAGGCACTGGGCGCGGAAGCCCGCCGACACAAGCTCGGCGTTCATGCGATCGAACTCGGCACCAACCAGGTCCTCGGCGTTATAGGCCGTGATGACCGTGTGGCCGGTATAGGACTCCTCGATATGGCCGGACAACGCGCCCAGGGCGTTCTGCTGGCGCATAAAGTACTTCTGGCTGCGGCCCATGATGATCATCATCAACGCAAAGCCCAACAGGCTGGCGCCTACGGCGGCAAGCGTCATCCACCCGTTGGTGCGGATCATCATGAACAGGCTGCCAAAGAACAGCACCACGGCGGAGAGCAAGGTGCTGACGCTTTGGTTAAGCGACTGGGCCAGCGTATCGATATCGTTGGTGATGCGGGAGAGGATGTCTCCGGTGGGCACGCGGTTGAAGTACGACATGGGCAGGCGGTTGATCTTGGCTGAGATCTCCGCGCGCAGCCCGCGCGAGACGCGCTGCGTCACCGTTGTCATGATGAGGCCCTGAAGCACCGAGAGCACATAGCTTGCCACGTAGAATCCAATGAGCACCGTCGCCGTGCCCAGCACAAGCTCCATGTCGATACCCGGCTCAACCAGGCTCTTGACGGATTTGGGAAGGCTATCCAAGGCAGACATGGTCGCCTCGGTATCGCTCATATCAAGGTTTGCAAAGATATCGAGCAGCTCCTGCTGATCCCTGGCGGTAACGGTAACGCCGTCGACCTCGACATCGGTCATCAGCGCGGCGCGCGTCTCCTCGGGCATCTGGAGCAAGGCCTCCATGCCCTGGTCGGCATCCCCTGAGGCGGCAGAGACGTCGGCGGCGCCCCCGGCGTTTGCCGTGCCCTGCATGGAGCCCATCGCGACGGCGTCGCCGGCAACGCCCGCAGCGGCC
>OBVA01000903.1_pt1 | contig 11594 bp, 6 predicted proteins | sample 1495021 | NCBI WGS metagenome assembly OBVA01 (sample SAMEA2579965, study PRJEB22360) | human gut metagenome | biome: human gut; feature: human-associated habitat; material: faeces | place: Denmark | collected 2008/2010
TAGCGCCAGACCTCCAACGCCTTGTCCTCAAGCCATTCGCCGCGATCGGCGATATCGCCCTCGTTCCAAGACTCCTTCTCTAGGGCGCCGGCCATGGTCGCAAGGCCGGCGGCGCAGAGGGCAAGGCCGTCCTTGTATCCCTTTCCCTGCTTCTTGGTGGGCCAATCGGCATCGCGGATGGAGGCGTTGAGCGAATGCGTGATGATGGCGAGGTTGCCGAGCGTGAGGAGCTTCCGGTCCCTTCGCGTGGCAGCCTCATCGTCGAGGGCTCCCCATTTGTTGCGCCACTTCTTGGGCATCATGTGCTCGAGGGTGTACTGGTTGAACCCGAGCAGGGCCGTGCTGCTCATGCCCGGACGAATGGCGCTTTCCAGCAGATAGAGGACGCCCTTGGACTGGAGGTTGTACAGACACGATTCCTCGAATGCCGCTCGAACCTCGGCGTCGCCGGGCATGTACGTCGTCGCCTCGTCATTGGCTTCGAGAGCCTTCCTCAGCGCCTCCGCGTCCTTCACCTCGTTCAAGATCAGCGAGGTGAACAGCCTGTTGTAGTTCTTCGTGGTCGCCTGAACCAGCATTCGGCGGACGATGTAGCTCTCAAGCAGGGCGTAGATCTTAGATTCCTCGCTCGAAGACTCCGCGTTCTTTCGAACGTAGAGCACGTACGGGATGAGCGTCGAGTTCTTGAGGCCGAATATCAGCACGTTCAGGCGCTCGACGCCGGGAGCGGAGGGGATGTCCGCGTCGCAATAGCCGGGGTCGAACGTGGACTCGAACACCTCGGCATACGCCTTCATGTTGTCGAGGATCTCGTCCTTGTCTCCGTTGCAGTACCTGCCGATGAAATCCTTGTAGGACTGGAAGAGGTTCGAAGTACGCGAATAGAAGAGCTTGTCCTCGGTCGTGACGCCACGCCTCTTGTCCTGGACCAGGATCTGGAGGAACGCGTCGAAGAAGAGGTCGACGAGCGTGCGCTTGATGCGCCCGGTAACGATCTCCTGCTCCCAATACTCCCTCTTCTCAGCCGTGGGCTCGAAGACGTCTTCCCAGCACTCCTTGAACGCCTGCTCGTTCTCGCGGTTGAAGAAGTAGTTCTTGAGGAGCTCCGCCGTCGTCAGGCGCACCCCGAGCGAGTTGATGGTGTCGAATATCTGCTGCTCGTCCTCGCCCTCGGTAAGATCGATGCAGACGAACTGGACGTTCGACTTGATCGTGTTCCTGTCGACCTTCTCCGGGTCGATATTCTTGAGGAAGTAGTTGTAGGCAAGGACGATGGCCGAGGAGCCCTCGAGGGGTTCGCAGCCCGTGGCGCTGACGACCTTTTCGAAATCCTGCCGGTCGTACTTGCCGTGCCGCAAGGCGACATCGCCGGTCTCCAGGACGAAATCTCGCTCAAACAAATTGTTGGTGCCGTTTTTTGCACAGAGTGCCTTGAAGAAGATGACCATGGTCGTGAGTCGCTGCTGGCCGTCGATGACGGTGCGAACCTCGGAGACCTCGGACCAGGTGTTGCCGGAGGAGGCCTGCTTCAGGATGATGGAGCCCAGGAAATAGGGCCGCTTCGAGGCCGTGACGAACTCCATGTCGCCGAGGAAACGCTCCCATTGCTCTTCTCCCCAGACGTACGCCCTTTGGTAAAAAGGTATTTCGAGCAGGCGCGATCCGTTGAACACGCCGCTTATCGTTGCTTTTCCTGCATCCATCCTTAAAGCCCTATCTATCCTTTGCGGTTATTGCTGGCGGGGTCAATTTTATCAATACGCTGCTTGACCCTTTAATGTTCCCGGTCCTTGCCGTCTTCTCCCCAGAAGGTGCTCGAAGATGATGCGCAGGTCCTCGTCATCAAGGCAGCCGCCCTCGAGGCAGCCACGGTCGATGGTATCGATCATCGTCTGCCCCTTCTTCTTCGAGCGGTCGTAGATCACTGTGTCGAGGGATAGCTCCCTGCCGTCGCGCGTGAACATCTCGTGCATGAATTCGGCACTGTTCGCTTGACTCCAATCGCGTACCGCGTGCTCGAGCGGGCCGCTTCCCCTCGATATGGCGACATCCCAATGCTCGCAGTTAAGCAGAAGAAGTCGGTTCATGAACTCGACGCCCGAAAAACCGAGTCTCGCAAACGGCGGAAATAGAGGGTCATCTGAAAAGACCGCAGCATACTCACTGCTCAACGGCATATACGCGAGATGAAAATCGTACGAGTCGTCCTCGGGCCCGATGATGAACATAGGCATCGACGTCGTAACGAACCCTGAGCCGACGGGTGCCCTAAGGATGGAGAAGCTCTTCTCAAAAAAAGCCTTTCGAATACGGTTAACTGGCACAATATCATCGTTGGAGAAGAGCATGGTTGCGGCGGCGGCAAGCTCGACCACCGCTTGGGAATCCCCGCGCCAATCCGACCAATCGAGCAAGCCGAGCTCATAGGGTGTCAGATGAACGTTTCTGAGCAGCTCTTCGGCAGTCTCGCGTGACCATTTCTTGTCGACGCGCATACTGATAGGGTGCCGGACGATGATATTTGCCGCCAGCTCGCAAACGGCGGCTTTCCCATCAGAATACCCTTCGTCTTCGCACTGGTCTTCTTTCTGGCGTTCCAAAAAGCGATCGTAAAGCGGCGCGATGCGGCTCTCGAGCTCAGATAGCTTAACCTCGATGAGGTTCTGCGCATAGAATCTGTCTGTCGCATCGCCTGTCGCATCGGCATGCTCGACCTCATAAAGATCGCGCATGCTGCAAAGGTTCTCGCAATTCGTGCGGAAGAAGGAGCCCTTCTGTCTGCTGTAGGCATGAAGCTGCCCGGAGGAATCCGCGAAATGGCGCAGGTAGAACCGCGGCACCCAGTGCTGCTTTCGCGTCATCTTTCCGGGCAGCTTCGACATCCTAAGCCTTCACCGCCTCGTATTGGTAGGTCGTGCGCACGTTGTAATGGAAGTCGTTTCCGAGGTCCAGCGCCTCGAAGTGCTTCTTGGCGCAGCCGATCTTGATCTTCTCCGCGTCGCGCAGGGCGGGCTCGCCGTTCTTGCCGCCCTTGGTCTCGGTCACGAAGTACACGCGGCGCTCGCCGTCGGCCTCCTCGACGTACGCCCAGTCGGGGTTGTAACTGCCGAGCGGCGTGTCGATCTTGAACGCCGAGGGCAATTTCGCGAACACGAGAACCTCCTCCTGCTTGTCTAGAGCCTCGGCAAAGGAGCGCTCGACCCCCGCCGAGTCGTAGACCACGTAGTTGTACAGGCTCTTGCTCGTCATGTCCGGCTTCCACGCGTTCTGCCCAAGGTAGGCCGTGTAGTCGTCAAGCTCGAGGTCGCGCATGGTGTACCACTCGTCCTCGGGAAGGCGCACGTACTTGATGCCCTGGGCGATGAGGTCGTTCTTCACGCGGTTGATCTTGTCGCCGACCTGCGCGAGGAAGGTCGCGGGGTCGATCTCGAACTCGTCGAGGCGGCTGCAGCCCTCGAGGATCGCCTTGATGGTGCCGCGGGTGAGCCCGACGGCGTCCTGCAGCTCTGCGATCGGGTCGGGAAGGTCGTATTTCACCTTTCCCGAAACGGACACCACGGAGGTGCCCGTGCCCTCGGCGCTCACGCCCGCGTCGTCGATGCCCAGCGAGGCACGCTCGCTCGTCACCTGGGGCGGGCGCACGGCGAGCATGCCGTCGACAGCTTCGATGGCATGCTCGATGAGCTTGCCGGAGTCGACCTCGACCTGGAAGCGCGTGCGCTGGCGGATGCGGTCCCACAGGGCCTGGAACGCAGGGTCGAGCGTGACGTCCTTCTGCAGCTCGACCGAGACCTCCTTGGCCTTGTCACGGATCTGGACCCTCTGGGACTTGTGGATGATGATCGCCTCGACCTGCTCCTTGGCAGGCTCGAGCTCGGCGGGGAGCTCGACCTTGCCCTCCTCGGCGGCCGCCTTCAGCTCGGGCGTCACCGCGCCCTTGCCGTCGACCATGCCGGTCGCGACGAGGTGGTCGTAGACCTGCTTGGACTTCTCGTAGCCCAGGCGCTCCTCGACGCCATCATCGCCCTTGACCGTGACCTTCGTGAAGCTCTCCGGAGTGATGACGCCGAACTTGAAGTCCTCAGCCTCAAGCTCCTTCTGCAGGCCGTTGGCGAAGTCGTCGTAGCTCTCGTTCGCGATGACGGTGAGCACGTTCGCCTCTGGGTCGTACAGGCGCTCGCCATCCTGGTTCACGCACAGGCGCAGACCGCGGCCGATCTTCTGGCGCTTGGTCAGGTTGTCCTTTGTCTCGACGAGCGTGCAGATCTGGAACACGTTGGGGTTGTCCCAGCCCTCCTTGAGCGCGGAGTGGCTGAAGACGAAAGAGACGTCCTTGTCCGCGTCCTTGCCGTCCGGGAAGGAGATGAGCGTCTCCTTCTTCTGCATGATGAGCTCGAAGGCCCCGGCGTCGTCGGCGGTGCCGGCGGCTCCCTTGGAGTCCTTGAACTTGCCCTTCTTGTCCTTGGCGAAGTATCCCTGGTGCACGGCGTGGGGGTCGCGCACCAGCGGGGCGCCGACGGCTTCGTAGCACTCGAGCCACGTGCCCTTGCCGATCCCCGCCGCCTTTGCGATGCGACGAGGCGCCTTCGAGTTCAGGGCACCTGCGTACTCCTCCTCAAACATCAGGGCGTACAGGCCGCCGTGGACTTCGGGCTCGTAGACGCGGTATCGGTCGACGCGGTCGATGAAGAAGAGCGAGAGCACCTTCACGCCGCGCGGCCACAGCTCGAACTGGCGGGCCAGGTGGTCCTCGATGGTGCGGCGGATCTGCGCGCGCTTGACGACCTCCTCGTTGACGTCGCCCAGCGCCTCGCCGAGCTCGAGCACCTCGCCGTTCTGGAACTCTATGAACTCGTCGCCCACTGCGGCGCCGATGTTGTTGACCACCCAGCCGCTCTCGTAGTCGCTGTTCTCGCCGCTCTTCTGGTAGAGGTCGTTGCCGGTCTTCACCGTGACGGCCTTGCGCTTCTGCGTGCCGTCGGCCTGGCGCACGTCGATGGACACCTTGGCGGAGAACGGGTCGGACTTGACGGACTCGAGCCTCACGTACGCGCCGTTGAGGTTCGCCTCGGCCTTGATCGAGTCCACGCAGATGCCCTTCACCAGGTGGCGCTCGAAGGCGTCGACCGGCGTGAGGCGGTAGATCATGTTGTAGGCCTGCTTGTGCGTGGCCGAGTAGCGCAGCACGAACAGCGGGTTCAGGCTCTTGATGGCGGCCTTGGCCTGCTTGGTGTTGTCGACGCTCTGGGGCTCGTCGATGATGACGACGGGCTTGCAGGCGCTCACGAGCTCGCGAGGGCTGAAGCCGCCGGTGAGCTTCTCGCTGGGACGGTGGAAGAGGTTGCCCTCCTTCGCGGTGCCATCCTTCTCGAGGCCCTTGTTGAACGCGTCGATGTTGATGACCATGACCTGGATGGAGCTCGACGTGGCGAAGTTACCCACCGGCCCCATGTCCTTCGAGTCGTACACGAAGTAGTCGAGCGGCGTGCGGTCGTAGAGCGTCTCGAAGTGCCTGCGGGTGGTCTGGAGGCTCTTGAGGACGCCCTCGCGGATGGCCACGCTCGGCACGACGATAACGAACTTGGTGATGCCGTAGCGGCGGTTTAGCTCGTAGATGGAGCGGATGTAGACGTAGGTCTTGCCGGTGCCGGTCTCCATCTCGACGGTGAAGTCTCGCAGGCGCCCATCGGTGAGGACGTCGGTTGCCGGGAGGCAGCCCTCCTCCTGCACGGCGTGCAGGTTGTCGAGGAGCTGGCCCGGCGCCACGCGAAGCTCGTTGCCGTGGCCGACCATGAGCTCGCCGATTGCCGTCTGGCCTTTGCGGCCGGAATCGGCGGAGAATACGCTGCCAATAAATTGTTGTCCGCGGAACAGGTCGCAGGTTGCTTCGATGGCCTCCAGCTGGTGCTGCTGGTCGGATGAGAACTTGAACTCGAGCGCCGCCATGCTAGACCGTCCTCAATTCGATCTCACAGCCCATGCGCTCGCCGGCGTGCTTGAAGATCTGCACGGCGTTGAGCTTGAGGGTGTCGTCGAGGACGGAATCGAGGATGAGAACGCGCCTGGGCTCCATGTCGGCGATGGCCTCGAGCGCCTCAATGGTGAGGCCTCGGGACATGCAGCAGACGAGCTCGTCGCAAGCGACGGACCAGATGGGATAGCCCGCGGCTTCAGACTTCTCGACGGGCAGCGTGAGCTCGAGGCCCCATTTGAGCATCATCTCGAAGACGATATCCATATCGGAGCGATCGGGCTTGACCACGTCGAAGAGGAGCTGACCGGGCTCGGGCTTCTCAATGCCGGACTCATCGAGCTCGAACACACGGAAGCCGATGTCGGGAAGCTGCTTGGGTCCCTCGCCAAGCTTGAGTTGACGGTTGGATTCCTCGAGCTCGGTTTTGATTTTGTCGCCTGCGCGGCGAATGCGTCCTTCGCCTATGTCGCAGAGAGTCTCATACCCGTCCTTGTAGGCGTCGCGTTTCGGGTCACAAGGCTCTGGAAGCTGGACAAGGATAAACTGATAGCGATCATCTTTTCCGAGCTCCTGCAGGAACATGGCATGGGCGGTCGATGCTGAGCCTGAGAAAAAATCAAGCACAATATCACCCGTGCTTAGATGCTCATGTACGGTAAAGAAGCAAGCAACCGAAAACAATAGATAGACCGCCAGCACTACACTATTCCGAACCAAAGACCAAAAGATAAGCATTTTGAGAAAATCTAAACTTTTGGATTTTCCTACAATGCCGACTACGGCGGAATCCCTCCCACTCCTTATATATTTCTTTCTGTATACATTGAATTTGTATTTAGTAAAATGCAGACAACACCACGGATCGGCTTTTGGCTGGACAATTCCAACCAAACACCGCAGCAGACAGTAGAAACCATTCTGAACGTTAGGAAGCCGGTATGATTGTTACATATAAGGGGAAGAAAAATTTCTTTTAGATACTTGTTTTCCTAAAACTGATGTGATATAATAATTCAAAACCAGAAAAGGAGTAAAAAATATGCGGCAAGGTATTCTTAAATAAAACTATAATCAAATAGTGGGAACAAAGGATTATGATAGTCCCTTTTGTAGGGGCTTAGTTTTTTGTACCCAATTTAAGAATACTTTTGCCTTATCAATTTTGACATATCCCCAAAAACAGCACTCACAAACAGGTGTATGCTGCATATGTGTATGTCCGCAAATTATCATCCCCAGTGGTAAAAGTATTTTACTGCTGGGGATTTTTATGCCCTTCGGGGCAGTAAAGGGAGGACAATCACATGAAAATAATCAATATTGGAATTCTTGCCCATGTAGACGCTGGAAAGACGACCTTGACGGAGAGCCTGCTATATGCCAGCGGAGCCATTTCAGAACCGGGGAGCGTCGAAAAAGGGACAACGAGGACGGACACCATGTTTTTGGAGCGGCAGCGTGGGATTACCATTCAAGCGGCAGTCACTTCCTTCCAGTGGCACAGATGTAAAGTCAACATTGTGGATACGCCCGGCCACATGGATTTTTTGGCGGAGGTGTACCGCTCTTTGGCTGTTTTAGATGGGGCCATCTTGGTGATCTCCGCTAAAGATGGCGTGCAGGCCCAGACCCGTATTCTGTTCCATGCCCTGCGGAAAATGAACATTCCCACCGTTATCTTTATCAACAAGATCGACCAGGCTGGCGTTGATTTGCAGAGCGTGGTTCAGTCTGTTCGGGATAAGCTCTCCGCCGATATTATCATCAAGCAGACGGTGTCGCTGTCCCCGGAAATAGTCCTGGAGGAAAATACCGACATAGAAGCATGGGATGCGGTCATCGAAAATAACGATAAATTATTGGAAAAGTATATCGCAGGAGAACCAATCAGCCGGGAAAAACTTGTGCGGGAGGAACAGCGGCGGGTTCAAGACGCCTCCCTGTTCCCGGTCTATTATGGCAGCGCCAAAAAGGGCCTTGGCATTCAACCGTTGATGGATGCGGTGACAGGGCTGTTCCAACCGATTGGGGAACAGGGGAGCGCCGCCCTATGCGGCAGCGTTTTCAAGGTGGAGTATACAGATTGCGGCCAGCGGCGTGTCTATCTACGGCTATACAGCGGAACGCTGCGCCTGCGGGATACGGTGGCCCTGGCCGGGAGAGAAAAGCTGAAAATCACAGAGATGCGTATTCCATCCAAAGGGGAAATTGTTCGGACAGACACCGCTTATCCGGGTGAAATTGTTATCCTTCCCAGCGACAGCGTGAGGTTAAACGATGTATTAGGGGACCCAACCCGGCTCCCTCGTAAAAGGTGGCGTGAGGACCCCCTCCCCATGCTGCGGACGTCGATTGCGCCGAAAACGGCAGCGCAAAGAGAACGGCTGCTGGACGCTCTTACGCAACTTGCGGATACTGACCCGCTTTTGCGCTGCGAGGTGGATTCCATCACCCATGAGATCATTCTTTCTTTTTTGGGCCGGGTGCAGTTGGAGGTTGTTTCCGCTTTGCTGTCGGAAAAATACAAGCTTGAAACAGTGGTAAAGGAACCCACCGTCATTTATATGGAGCGGCCGCTCAAAGCAGCCAGCCACACCATCCATATCGAGGTGCCGCCCAACCCGTTTTGGGCATCCATCGGACTGTCTGTTACACCACTCCCGCTTGGCTCCGGTGTACAATACGAGAGCCGGGTTTCGCTGGGATACTTGAACCAGAGTTTTCAAAACGCTGTCAGGGATGGTATCCGTTACGGGCTGGAGCAGGGCTTGTTCGGCTGGAACGTAACGGACTGTAAGATTTGCTTTGAATACGGGCTTTATTACAGTCCGGTCAGCACGCCGGCGGACTTCCGCTCATTGGCCCCGATTGTATTGGAACAGGCATTGAAGGAATCAGGGACGCAACTGCTGGAACCTTATCTCTCCTTCACCCTCTATGCGCCCCGGGAATATCTTTCCAGGGCTTATCATGATGCACCGAAATACTGTGCCACCATCGAAACGGCCCAGGTAAAAAAGGATGAAGTTGTCTTTACTGGCGAGATTCCCGCCCGCTGTATACAGGCATACCGTACTGATCTGGCCTTTTACACCAACGGGCGGAGCGTATGCCTTACAGAGCTGAAAGGATATCAGGCCGCTGTCGGTCAGCCGGTCATCCAGCCCCGCCGTCCAAACAGCCGCCTGGACAAGGTGCGCCATATGTTTCAGAAGGTAATGTAAAGATACATAATCGTCAAGACGGCAACAATCAGAAGTTATGGAGGGTAACAATGGAATATAGTAAGGAAGATTTAATGGAAGCAAAAAAGCAATTCGCAAGGGTTATCAGGCGCTGAAGTAGTTTCGTCGGTTTCGGTCCATCGAAATAGCCCTTTCCGTCAAATAGAGATACGAGCTCCTTGGCGCCTTCCTGGCTGTGACCCACTTCTTTGTAAAACATGATTGAAGTTGGAGCCATTCCATCATATTTGAGCTCTGTTAGGAAACGCTTGATGCAAGGGACGCTGTCGCCGTTTGGGCCAAACCAAATGCGGTTATCCTGGAGTCTCTCGCGAAACGCCGTTCGCCGGGGAACATGATTATGAATTGCTTTTGGAGTCTCTCGCGAAACGCGTTTCGCGAGAGACTCCAGCAGCGTCCTGCTGGAGGCTCTACAACACGCCCCGAGGGCGTTGTGATTGGATAGTCGGAATCTGGGCTGTAAGTCTTTACACTGAGGTCGCTTGGCTTCCAAACGCCTCGAGGGTCGTTGTCTGGATTCTTGTAGCGGGCGTTTGCCTCGTCTGTTCTCGGCAGGCGTCCAATCACAAAGCGCTCAATGGATTTGGCGTATACGAGAACATAATCATGGCTATTTGAAACGTATTTGGCGTCATTCTTGGGCGAGTAAGCTCGTTCCCAGATTAGCTGAGAAACGAAATTTGCCTCTCCGAACACCTCGTCACAGAGGATGCGCAAATTGCGGTCTTCGTTATCGTCAATCGAAATGAAAATGACGCCATCGTCGGTTAGGAGCTCTCGAGCCAGTCTCAACCTAGGGTACATCATCGAGCACCAGTCGCTATGGTAGCGGTTTGTGTAGCGGCCACTTGTGTCGGCGTTGGACTGGCCGGCGAGTCCCGCCTGCTCCTTATAGTTATCGACAGAGTTGCCGAAATTGTCCTTGTAGACAAAGTCGTGACCCGTGTTGTAGGGTGGGTCGATGTAGATCATCTTGACCTTGCCGTGGTAGCCGCGCTGTAGGAGCTTCAGCACCTCGAGATTGTCGCCTTCGATATAAATGTTGTCCGAGTCGAAGGACCCATCCTCTCCATCGCGGCTGCGGCTTTTCTCGATACGGGGACGCAAAGTAGCAGTGCTGGACATCTGCGACTGGCGGATGGCATCGGCCTTGCCGGGCCACGTGAACGCATAGCGCTCCAGGCCCTCGTCTACCTCGTCGCCAAGCTCCAGCCGCAGTTTGTCGAAGTCGATTCCGCTCTCGGAGAACACTTCGGGCATCAGCTCCTTGAGCTTATTCAGGCGGTCGTCAATAAGACTCTCCGATTCAAGAGTCATCTTTTCTATCTCGCTCATGAGGTCTCCTCCTAGGAAAGTTGAGATTTGATTAGTTGAACTATGTAGGGCATGGCGGCAATAAAAACGTCGGTGCCCTTGCCGGCAAGCCAGCTCAGGAGTTTGTCAAGCTTGCTGCCCCGTTTGCTTTTATCTTTTGTGTTGAGATCGCCCATCATCCCTTTGAGCAGCGTCTTCTCGTCATCGGAAAGCGTTGTCTCTGGCAATTTGTCAATCTGTTCAAAGGTTGCCTCTAACGTGACCTGTACGTTGCTCGTGGCGGATGCCGTGAGGCTGACGCTAGCGCCCTGCGCTTCGGCGATTTTCAGCTTACGGAGCTCCTCATCACGGAAATGCTTCAGTTTGTCGATACGTAGTTGCGTCTGTTCATCGTTGAAATCATTGCGATTGGAAGACCCATAGGAATAGGAGGCTAGTCCGTCCGTGTAGGAGTCGTAGCCCCTCGCGTTTGCGTAGACGTAGTCGATTGAGTCGTATACGGCTTTGAGCTCGTCGTCTTTCACGCCCTCTTCAAGAGCTTGCTCCAGTCTCCTGATATGCTGCGTTATAGTTGCGCAGAATGCGGCACCGAACGCTTTGTCGTCTGAGTCTTCCCGCTTTAGGCGCAGCTTCTGGAGAATCATCCCTAGGTCGCTTTTCGAGTAGCGAAATGAGCTTGAGGAATTGATATATTTTAAAGCCTCGGGGTTAGTGTAGTCGAGGTCGAAGACCTGCATGATTTCACGGCAGAGCGCATCAACATCCTCATCTGCAGCATCACTCAAAAGGCGCGCCGCTCGCAAAATATACTCATCTAGAACGGCCATTGCAGATCTCCTTTATCTCATCGGCGACCGCCCTCAGGCGTCGCTCCTCTTCCTTCATTTCCATCCTCAGCTTCGCGGACTCGTTGAGCGTTATGTCCTTCGACCGCCGCTGCTCCTTCAGCCGCTTGACGGAGGCTCCCATCTCATCGTAGCGCGACGTGAGGGCGATCAGCTTTTCCCGGTCTCGAGCGGGGCATACGGGGTAGAACCCCAGGCCGCCAATCGCGCGGGACA
>OBVA01000905.1_pt1 | contig 11558 bp, 9 predicted proteins | sample 1495021 | NCBI WGS metagenome assembly OBVA01 (sample SAMEA2579965, study PRJEB22360) | human gut metagenome | biome: human gut; feature: human-associated habitat; material: faeces | place: Denmark | collected 2008/2010
CCGACCTCCTCTCCCATGTCAAAGTAGATCTCGGAGCACGGACCGCAGGGGCCGGTGGGGCCAGCGGCCCAGAAGTTGTCGTCCTCGCCCAGGCGGGAAATGTGGTCCTCGGCAACGCCCAGAGAACGCCACACGTCGTGGGTCTCGTCGTCCTCGGTAAAGACGGTAAAGTACAGGCGGTCGAGCGGCAGCTTGAACTCCTTGGTGATGAGCTCAAAGGCCCATGCGCAAGCCTGCTCCTTGGAGACGCCGCCAAAAGAGAAATCGCCGAGCATCTCGAAGAACGACAGGTGACGGCCGTCCTCGCCGATGCAATCGATGTCGTTGGTGCGGACGCACTTCTGGCAGGAGATCGCGCCGATCTCCTTCATGGTCTTCTTGCCCTGGTAGTACTCCTTAAACTGGTTCATGCCGGCGTTGGCAAGCAGCAGCGAGGGATCATCGGGGACGAGGGACGAAGAAGGATAGAGCTTAAGACCGCGCTCCTCAAAGAAGTTGAGGAACTTGGAGCGGATCTCGGCCGTAGTCATTGACGGGTAGTCAGCACTCATAGAGGGAATCTCCTCGGTTTCACATCGAAACAGTTCAAACGTAACGATATTACCATCCCGCCGCGCAAGTGCAAAAAAGAGGGCCGGCACAATGCCGGCCCTTCAGCGAAATTGCATGTTAGCGCGTATGAATATTAATCCGAATTACCCCGCTAGTTGTCATCATCGTCCATGGAGCCGTCGATGCCGGTTTTGGTGTCGTCATCCGTGTTGGAATCGTCATCCTTAGCGAAGGGGTTCTTGAAGAAGCCCGTCGCATCGGGCTGCAGACCAGAGAGCTTGATCCAGGGATTATCGAGCTCGGGCTTGGGCATGGCCTTGGCCTCGGGCGCAGTCTCGTTACCGATAAGCTCAGACTCGTAGATGAAGGTGTCGTCGCCGAGCGCGTCGTAGGCGGCGACCAGGTTGCCATCGGCATCGCGGTACGGCGTGCCCTTAAACACGGCGCCGTCATAGGCCACAAGCTGACGGCCGGTCTCATTCTCGAAGTAGTACACGAAGATGCCCTTGAGGGCCGCACAAAGCGGGATGGCAATAATCATGCCGATGGGGCCCATGAGTGCCGAGCCAATAACGAGCGCCGTGAGGCTCATGATGGGATGCACCTGCACCGAGCTCTGCATGACCTTAGGAGAAATCACGTTGTCGGTGACGTTTTGCGCGACCATCGTCACGATGAGCGTCCATAACGCCAACATGGGGCTGAACATGAAACCGAGCACCGTGGCGATTGCTGCGCTCACCCAGGGACCGACGACCGGAACCAAGTGCATGATGCCAGTGAAGATAGCCATGAGCGCCGCATACGGATGGCCGATAATCAGGAAGCCGATAAAGGCGAGGAAACCACCGCAGATGGACGTCACGACCATACCGCGCATGTAGCCGCCGACAGAGCGAGAAAGGATGGCGACCATAAAGCGGTACGAGGTCTCCTTCTCCTGACCGATGATGGTGCAAATCTCGTGATGCATGCGAGGGTAGTCGCAGGCCATCCAGTAGGCAAGCACCAGACCAAGGAAGATCACGAACAACTGCGAGGCCGTATTGGTGATGAGCGGGAACACACCGCGGCCAAGCTCGGCAGCAATCTGAGACACATACTTCGATGCCACGGTAACCAGCGACGAAAGATTATCGTCCAAATACTCCTTGAGCGGCGTGTTATTGAGCGTCTTGGCATGCGAGATCATCTCATTGAGATCGCCACCCGCAACACGAAGCTGCTCGGGCAGGCGGCTCAGGACTTCCATGATCTGACCAAAGAGAATCGGCGACAAGATGCAAACGACACCGACGAGCACGGCAACAACAACAATAAGCGCGATAAGCGAACCGATGCCGCGATTCACGCCATGGTGCTCGAGCCAGTTGGTGATCGGGGACATCACAAAGGCAATGATGGAACCAACAGCGAGAAACTCGATAACCGGCGCCAGGATGCCCATAAGGTTAAAGATGACAGCGGCGATGACAATGCAGCCGACAACAGCCCAAATGCGAAGCGTCAGAATGCGGGTGTCGCGCAGCACGCGATCGGTTTGTTGGGGGTGTTCACTCATGAACGAATCATCACTCCGTCGGGGTCGATCTTGTCCTGAATCTTCTTAAGCGTGCGGCGCAGCAGACGCGAAACCTGCACCTGAGAAATACCCAGCTTCTTGGCGATCTCGATCTGGGTCATGCCCTTCACAAAGCGCAGCTCGATCACCTCGCGCTCGCGCGGCGAGAAATCACGGATGGCTTCCTCGATCACTAGGCGGTCATCGGTAAAGTCGAGCTCGTTGTCGTCGTCGGCGTAACGGTCGAGAATCGAAGGGGCATCGTCGGAATCGGACGCACCAGGAGCCTCGATGGGCACCGAGGTATAGGCCGAAGACGATTCCATAGCCTCGAGGACCTCATCGACAGTCACATCTAGATACTCAGCGATCTCCTCAACCTTGGGCGAACGCTGCAGCTCGTTGGTAAGTTTGTCGGTAGCCTGGTTGACCTTGGCCGAGAGCTCCTGCAGACGACGCGGTACGCGCACACTCCAGCCCTTGTCGCGAAAATGGCGTTTGATCTCGCCCAGGATAGTGGGTGTCGCAAACGTCGTGAACTCGAGTCCGCGCTCGGGGTCAAAACGGTCGATAGCCTTGAGCAAGCCCAGATAGCCGACCTGCATGAGGTCGTCGAGCGGCTCGCCGCGATTCTTAAATTTGTTGGCAAGAAACCTTACCAGGTTCATATGGGACATGACGAGCTGCTCACGGGCGTCCGGATCACCGGTCTCCTTGTAACGACGAAACAGCTCGCGGGTTTTCTCCTTGTCCCAAGCGGTCTTGCCACTCCGGGAACGTTCGGTCATATTAGATATCCGCCTTGAGGTCGAGGGAAAGCGTCAGGGGCGCCGTAGTCTTTTCGTAGGAGTCGCACACGCTCGCGAGGATGAGCTCGGCATACACCGCAGCCTGGTCGTCTTCATCGACCGTAGCCTGGTCGCCAAAGGTAATAGTCATGCCAACATGGGTCTCATCGACATCGAATTTGATGGTGATGTCATCGCAGTCGACCGCGGTGCAACCAAAGATGAAAGCCTCCTCAGCAGCCATGCGGATGTCCTCGATGCGATCGACAGACATAGAGCACAGGGCACCAACGTTGGCTGCCGTCATGCGCACAAGGCGAGCGAGACGCGGGTCACCGGCAACGGTCAGCGTGATAGGGCAGGTTGCTTCGCTACTCATCGCAGGACTCCTCAGAGGTCTCGGCGGGCGTATAGGTGTAATACTGAGCCGGCTTGGATACAGACTTCTGACCATCATCGTCGCCAGCGGCAGCCTCGTCCTCGCCAATTAGGACGCGCTCGGTAGGCAGCTCGGCCTCCGCAGCGGCAAGCTTGCGATCGGCGTCGGCTGCAGGAGCCTTCACCTTATTGAAGAGCTTCTGCACAGCACCGGCGGCAGAGTCGGTCACGCTAGACACAGCATTGCTGGCCTCGGCCATGCTGCCCGTAACCTCAGAAATGTCGCGAACCACGGCTTCGACCTCTACGAGATTGGAGGTAAGGGCATCAACTGCCGTCTTGCTCGACTTAAGCAGCGGCTCCATCTGGGCAAGCGCCGGCGTAAGCTCATCGACAGCGCCATCGAGCTTTGCCACCACAGGCTGAGCCTCGGCGATGGTGTTGTTGAGGTCGTTAACGGTCTTATCGAGCGAGTCGACAACGGTGCGGGTCTTGCGCAGGGTAAGCGCGAGCTCAACGATGGCCCACACGCCGGCAACAGCGAGCAGCAGCAGGGCGATTTGAATGGGACTCATACAAGCCTCCCAAAGGAATCGATATACAGACGGTTTCCATGGTACCCCAAAGGGGACCGAACATGCCATGAGCAGCAACGTGGGACAAAATTATCAGCAGCTACTTCGGTGCATTCCCGCTGCGGTCGCGTTCACTTTGCTCTACGCGCCATTCTTCCCAACCGCGGCCGGCAGGCTGCCAAAATGCACCGCGTTCCAAGCCTTCGGGCAAATAGCGCTGGTCGACCCAGCCTTCGGGATAATCATGTGGATACTTATACACACCGTATTCATCGCTGCCCGGGCGATGGCGATCGCGCAGATAACTCGGCACCTCGCGAAGCCCACTAGAATGGATATCGGCCAGCGCCGCATCGATCGAAGCCTCACACGCGTTGGATTTTGGCGCCAAGCACACATAGAGTGCAGCCTGAGCCAGGTTAATGCGGCACTCGGGATAGCCAATGACCTCGGCAGACTTAAACGCGGCATGCGCCACCAAAAGCGCCTGCGGGTCGGCGTTGCCAACATCCTCAGAAGCGTGAATCATAATGCGGCGAGCGATAAACTTAGGATCCTCCCCAGCATCGATCATGCGCGCGAGCCAATAGATCGTGGCATCGGGGTCGCTACCGCGCATGGACTTGATGAACGCACTGATGATGTCGTAGTGCATGTCGCCGTTTTTGTCATACGTAAAGCCGCGACGCGGGTTGGCGATCTTCACGTCATCCACGGTGATGGGATAGCGCTCCCCTGCCGCAGGCGCTGGCGTTCCCTCGGTATCGGGACGCGTGACGGCAATCTCGCTCGCAAGCTCGAGCGTCGTGAGCGCCGAGCGAGCGTCACCCGCTGCCAGCGTGCAGATGGTCTTGACCGTATCCTCATCGGCCGAGAACTTACCGTTCAAGCCCTGCGGCGCCTCAAGCGCACGTTCAATAAGCGTGGCGATATCCTCATCCTTCAGATGCTCAAGCTCCACGACGCGACCACGTGAGAGCAGTGCCGAGTTGACCTCGAAGTACGGGTTCTCCGTCGTAGCGCCAATCATAATGACGGTACGGTTCTCAACTGCATGCAGCAGGGCATCCTGCTGCGACTTAGAGAAGCGGTGAATCTCATCGATGAATAGAATGGTGCGGCGGTCGTACGTATTCAGGCGCGTCTTGGCCTCATCAATCACGCGACGCAGGTCCTTCACGGTACCCGTGACGGCGCTGACCTCGACAAACTCGCTCTTGGTATGGTTGGCGATAATGTGGGCCAGCGTCGTCTTGCCCGTACCGGCAGGCCCGTACAGAATCACGCTCGAAAGCACGTCGTGCTCGATCGCGGCACGCAGCCATGAACCCTTACCGACGGCCTTTTGCTGGCCCACGTACTCGTCGAGCGAATTGGGTCGCATGCGCACCGCGAGCGGCGCATTTTTAAAGGAACGCTCGCGCGTCGAGGCAGAAAAAAGGTCGTCCATAGCCATCCCGTGCATCAATCAAAAACGTTTTCCACTAACAGTATACCGAATTAATACGAACTACCGTTCGTTAATATAGGTACGGTGCGGAAACTCCAGACCAGGGAACAGCTTGCTCGTCAGCTCGCAGAAATAACCGTCCGTCATGCTCGCGATATAATCCACTACGGCTTGATCCTTGTCGTCCCGCCAGGCATAGGTGCGGTCGTAGTAGGAAAGCTGCTGCTCAATGCGCGAAATATGGTGCTTAAAGATGTAAGAGGACTCGTCGCCACTGTTTAGATCCCGCAGGCAACGGTCGTAGAGCTTTACGAACGCCTCGCGCAGCTCCGCCTCGGAATCGCCTTCGATACCGCCCTTGCTATAGATCTTCTCGTAGTTCTCGCGCTTGGCTCGGCGAATTTCCTCAAACAGGTCCTCGCTCATCTCGATGCGCGGCTTACCATAGCTATGCTCCACGATATCGATGGAAGCGTGCGTAAGAATCCAACTGTTGTAGGCACCGCCCCGGCCATCATCAAAAGCGTCGGGCGAAAGCAGGCCCGCCGCGATCGCATCCTGACGGTCACGACCGACGTAGGCAAGAATATCCGAGATGCGAACGACGCAGCCCTCGAGCGTCATGGGACGCAGATGCTCAATTGCGCTATAGCCCGTGGCAATGCAATCCTCAACCGTCTGGTCAAACTGGTCAAAGGAGCCCATGTCCGAGAGCTCAAACACACGCTGCTCGTACTCGCCGTTATGGCATAGCACGCCGTCGAGCGTCTGGAGCGACACGTTGCGGCCATACAACGCGTCGAGCACGCGGACCGACTGCACGTTATGGAAAAAATAACGCCCCGTACGCTCGTGATAGATATCGTTGAGGAAGCGCTCGCCGGAATGGCCGAAAGGCGTGTGTCCCAAGTCGTGGCCCAGGCCAATCGCCTCGATCAGATCGCAATTGAGCCCCAGGGCGCGACCGATATCGCGCGCAATGCGCGAGACAAGCTGCACGTGCAAACCGCGGCGTGACAGATCGTCATTGCTACGGAAGCTAAAGACCTGCGTTTTACCTGCATAACGGGTGTACGCCGGAAGATGAAGTATCTTTTCAGTATCGCGCATAAACGCCGGACGCATAAGCGTGCCTTTGTCGGCGGCGCGATCAATACGACGAATGACCTGATCATCGTTGCAACGATACGGGTTGACATAGCCCGAAGCACGATCGGCGACAATGCGCTCGACTAGTTCGGGCGACAACGCCGAGGGAATACGGTCCATGCGCGCCTTAATGACGGCCGTTTCTTGATTAGATGCCATGGCATGCTCCTTAAGAAGGATGCGCAATCGGTTACAATGTGCAGCCCACGACCTCGATTATGGCAAAAATCGGCACTAAAAACGGGAGCAATGGCAGGGAGCGCGATTTTGTGAAGAGGCAGGAGAGGGCCAGGACCAGGAGTGCGACGGCAAATGCCACGATGCCACCCATAGGGTCGAGCGTACAAAGCGCGAAGAGCGCCTTGGCATCCCCCATGCCGATGCCCGGGGCGTGGCGAAGGCGCCGCCAGAGCGACTCAGTGAGCACAAGGGCAAGGTAGACGATAACCGCAAGACCGGCGTGATCAAGCGCTGTGTTCAAACCGAGGTCGAGCCAAACGCCCGCCAACGCCGTCACGGCACATGCGCCGGCAAGCCCATTGGGAAACCGTCGCTCTCGGGCATCAATTGCCACGCCGGCAAAGATGCAAATCCAAAACGGGATATAGACCATCGGACTCCTCCTCGAGCTGCATCGCAAAAGCAAAAACCACCACAAAGGTGCCTGTCCCCTTTGCGGTGGTTTTGGTGGTGGTTATTTGGCGCCTTGCATGACCTCGTCAAGGGTAACGTTGACGGCGTGCTGCGTCGGCACCCAGTCGACCTTCAGGAACAGCGCGGCCACCGTGATGGGGATATAGCTGAACATAAAGATAGGGAAGGTAAACAGGTTAGTCACCAGACGCCACTTTTGCGCGCAGTGAATGTGCTTGTACTCAAAGATAGTCGTGAGCAGCGCCAGGATAAAGAAGGTCTGATACATCATGGCGAAGGTCATAATGAGCGAAGCGGCGCACGCCTGCATCTCGACTTCGGTAGCCAAGAAACCATGCGAAAGGCCACCCACAATCAAGAACGTCGCATTAGCGAGCATCGAGATCAGCGATAGCAGCATACCCGGGGCGATCGTCATGAACATGTCGTAGGCGGCAAAGCGATGATAGCGGAACGTCGACTTGACCAGATGCTTACCGTAGGTAAAGAACACCTGGTAAAAGCCCTTGGTCCAGCGCATACGCTGCTTCCAGGATGCCTTGAACGTCACGGGTTGCTCGTCAAAGAACTCCGCCGGCGCATAGCCAATGCGAATACCGTGAATAGCGCAGAACGTAGTGAACTGAATGTCCTCGGTCAGCGTGTGGAACTGCCAACCGTGCATGCCCTCGATAACGCTTGACGAGATAAGGTAACCCGAACCCGAAACAGCGCAGGACGTCTTGCAGATATTACGCGCGTTGTTGAGGAAGCGCGCCTCGCGTAGATACCACGTGGCATTAGCAGCCGAGATCCACGAGCTGCCGAAGTTCTTGGAATTGCGATAGCTCGTGACCACATGGAAGCCCTGGTCAAAGGCATCATTCATCTTGGAAACGTAATCGCGGGAGATAACGTTATCGGCATCGAAGATAAAGTAGCCCTCAAACGTGTCGGGATACTCATTGAGAATGCGGTCGAAGCCAAAGTCCATGACCCAGCTCTTGCCCTTGCGGGCCAGGTCATTGCGCTCGTAAACAATGGCACCGGCCTCGCGCGCGAGCTGCGCCGTGTTGTCGGTGCAGGCATCGGCGACCACGAAAACCTCGATGAGCTCGGACGGATAATCCTGGTCCTTGATGGAGCGAACGAGGTTGGCGATCACGGCCTCCTCATTATGCGCCGCGATAAAAAAGGCATAGCGATGGAGTTTTTTGGCCTTGGGAGGCGCGACCTCGCCACGAAGAGCGCCAATGACAAAGAAGACCACCTGGTACAGAAAGCAGACCGTGAGCAGCGTGACGACAATCTGGTTGAAGATCACGATGGGTGTGTTGGTTTGTAAAAAGGCGAGCATGCAGGCTCCCAGCAACGCGTAACGTAAACAATCGTATATCTTACCGCAGGCTTACCGAGTTCAAGAAACCACCTAATACTGGCTAGGCTTCGAGAAGACCGAGCTGCGGAACGATTTCATCTCCAACGGCCGTGCGACCGAGCGAGCGCGGAGCCAGATCGTCGAGAACAGCAGCGAGATCCCACGGCAACTCGTCGCGGCACTCAATGCGCTCCCCCGTCACGGGGTGTTCGAACGCCACGCGCCAGGAATGCAGAAACTGCCTGGTCAGGCCTTGGTCGGCGCGCGCATCGCACTTGCCGTAAAGTGGATCGCCCACGCAGGCGTGGTTGATATGACGCATATGCACGCGAATCTGATGCGTACGCCCGGTAAACAGGTGACACTCGACAAGCGTGTAGCCGTCGTCAAAGCGCGTGGAGTCAAAGCGCTCGAGGACCTTAAAGGTCGTAATGGCCTGACGGGCAAAGGGGTCGTCCGAAACCGCCATCTTGACGCGGTCGCGCGTGGAGCGGGCAATACCGGTGTTAATGGTTCCCTCGTCCATGGCGATGTGCCCGTGAACGAGCGTGATATAGCGACGATCGAGCGTGCGCGTGCGAATGAGATTTTGAAGCGCGCGCTGGGTGTCGTCGTCCTTTGCCGCAAGCATGAGACCCGAGGTATCGCGATCCAAACGATGCACGATCCCGGGGCGGTCCTCACCCTGCACGGTACCCAGATGGTCGATACCGCAGTGATAGCCCAAGGCGTCCGCAAGCGTGCCGCTCTCGTGGCCGTGGGCGGGATGGCACACCAGCCCGCGCTGCTTGGAGAGCACAATGAGATAGTCGTCCTCATAGCGAATGTCGAGCGGGATGGCCTCGGGAATCACATCGGTGGGATCGTGCGGCTCGGGCAGGTCGACCGAGATGCGGTCACCGGCGCGTACGGCATACTTTTTTGACAGACAGGTCTCGCCGTTAACGGCAACGGCGCCGCCCTCGATCAGATGCGCGCAGGCAGAGCGCGTGGGGCAGCCGTCGTTGGCACCCAGAAAGGCGTCGAGACGCTGGCCAGAGCAATCGTCGGCAACGAGAATATGGATGTCGGCCATTAACGCTCATTCCTTTCGCGAATCTTGCGGGCACGCTCCCCACGCTGCTTGGCTTTGCGCTTAGCGCGGGCCTCATCACGGGCATTGAGCTCAGCAGTCGCATCGACCTCGCGAGCGGCGGGACTCAAGAACATGTAACCGATAAGCGCCAGCACAACACCGACCGTAATGCCGATATCGGCCACATTGAAGACGGGAAAGTCGATGAAGGTGGTGGCAATAAAATCGGTCACGAAGCCAAAGGCCAAACGATCGATAGCGTTGCCGATAGCACCGCCCGCAACCATCGCCATGCCCACAACCTCAAGATGGGCGAGCTGGGGTGCACGAACGAGGTACACGGCAATAGCGATAATGACCGCCAACGCCAGCACGGCAAACGCGATGCCATGTCCCTCACCCATGCTAAAGGCAGCACCGATATTGCGGACAAACATAAAGTCGATGACACCGGGGATGACGGTCACATGCAATGCGTCGCCCACGGCACGAACCGCAAGCTTGGTCAGCTGGTCAACAAGCAGCACAACGAGCGCCACCCCACCAGCAACACCCAACCGCCAACGCAAAGGCGGCGTCATATCCCCAGTACGACCCAAATCAATCCCCTACCCTCAAGAACATCGAATTCCGTTTAACGCAATTAACCATCTTATATTGCCACACGCAGAGCGCACGACATATTCGCTAACGCCAGATAAATAACCAGCATAAAAAGAAAGCGGCATTCCGAAAAACAGAATGCCGCTTTTATTCAGCGGAGCAAATGGGCCGAAGGCGTCCAAATTCTCCCAATAACTAAAATGCCGAGTTACCGTGCCTTAAAGGGCATTCGCGCAGCGCTTGCAGATATGCGCGTGGCCGTTGTACTCGCCGACGGTGGTGCGGTAGTTCCAGCAACGGTCACAGCACTCGCCCTCGGCTGCCTCGATGGCAACGGAGAGTTCCTCGCCCTGGGTCAGCTCAACATCGGAAACGATGTAGAACTCGGCCAGGTCGACGGCCTTATCACCGGTCAGCAGCGCGTACATCTCGGCGGGAACGACCGCCTTGACGCGGACCTGCTGGCTCTTGGTGAAGGTACCGGCGGAGCGGGCATCCTCAAGGGCCTTGGTCACGGCGCTACGGAGCTCGAGTGAAGCCTCGAGCACGCCCTCAAACTCATTGGCCTCGTCGAACGTGATGGGCGACTTGTACCAATCGAGCAGCGCGGCGTACTTCTGGTGATCGACGCAGCCGGCGGGGGGCTAGGCCATGGGCTCCTCGAACACCCAGGTCCTCGTCGACCGTGTAGGACAGGATCGGCTGAAGGTCGCGCATGAGCATCGAGAAGAGCTCGGCCAGCACGGTCTGGGCGCTGCGGCGCTCGAGCGAGCCGGGCTTCTCACAGTACAGACGGTCCTTCAGGGCGTCGAGATACACGTTGGAGAGCTCGGTGACCACGAAGTCGTAGAGCGCACGGTAGGCGCGCGGGAACTCGTAGCTGGCGTAGGCATCGTCGACCTCGGCCTGAACCTGGGTCAGACGGGCAACCATGAGCTTGTCGAGCGGCAGCAGGTCGGCAAAGGCGACGCCGTCGGTCTCGGGCTCAAACTGACCCTCGAGCTCGGAGAGCAGGAAGCGCAGCGTGTTGCGGAAACGACGGTAGGCATCGGACGTACGAGCAAGAATCTCGTGGTCGATGGACACGTCGGAGCTGGTATCGACAGATGCAACCCACAGACGGATGATGTCGGCGCCCATCTCGTCGCAGACCTTATTGGGGTCGATGACGTTGCCGAGCGACTTGGACATCTTTCGACCCTGGCCGTCGAGGGTGAAGCCCTGCGAGACGACCGCCTTGTACGGAGCGTGGCCATTGGCACCCACCGAGGTGAGCAACGAGCTCTGGAACCAACCGCGGTGCTGGTCGGAGCCCTCGAGATACACGTCCGCCGGATACTCCAGCTCGGGACGGTACTCGCAGACGGCCTTCCAGGAGACGCCGGAATCCCACCACACGTCGAGGATGTCCTTATC
>OBVA01000910.1_pt1 | contig 11515 bp, 9 predicted proteins | sample 1495021 | NCBI WGS metagenome assembly OBVA01 (sample SAMEA2579965, study PRJEB22360) | human gut metagenome | biome: human gut; feature: human-associated habitat; material: faeces | place: Denmark | collected 2008/2010
TCGCACTGTCAAGCTCCACAACTCCATATTGATTTCGCTTAGATGCATCAATCTCCGTCTTTTGATTTGCTCCTTCCAGAGCCTCCCATTGCTTCTCTGTATCGGAGATATCTACTTGCTCCAGTTTTTCCAGTTGCTTACGATTCTTCTTATATTCGTCCGGGCGGCTTTTCTTTATCTGAACACAGACAATGATCCCGATTATAATGGCAATCACACAAAGAGCCACAATCAGGATCCGTCGTCTTAAAATTTTTTCTCTTGCACTTTTCATGTATTTATCCCCTTAGTATTGTCGTAAACTCTATTTGTATTATAAGAGGTTTCTCCCTCTTTCGCAACACAAGGATTGGAAATAACGCTCCAGCGCTTCCAGATTCTCATCCGAGTGTTCGATCTCCCTGGCGTAGCGCCAACTAGACTCCCAGACATCCGCTTTTTCTAATCTTCCCCCCTGCCGAAGCCATCTTGCCATACACAGGTCATAAATCATAGCAGTACTATAGATACCAAAGCTGACTTTCGTATCGATCCTACCGTCATAAACTGCTCCGCAAAAATAGGTATAGAAGAAAAACATCATCAAATTCTCCCCGTACTGCTCCCACTTCTTAAACAGAAAAGATTCTGCAATCTTCCGGTAGGATGCCTCTCCATCCTTATAGAGAATTTCAGCCACTTTAGAAAGCTCGTCTTCCCAGCTCTGATGCAGAAATTCCATCCGAAGAAGCTCGTCCAAAAACCTTGTCCTTTCTATGAATTCCAGGCTGTCTCCTGAACAGGCGGCACTTTGAATCTCTGCAAGCCTCCCATCAACCGCAAACAGATTTCCCTCCTCCAGCGCCCTCTGGCATACCTGCCCCGCTATCAGACATCGTTCCATGCGGACAGCAACAGGCTCCTCCCGGTTCTGTACGGTCGCGAACAGCCAATCCCGGATCTCGTTTAATATCGAATACATCAGGAAGTCAAAGTTCTCATCCGGTTCCGGCTCCTTCTCTTTTGTCTCTTCGCTTAGGAAGATAAGCGGCTCCGTACATTCCAAAATAATCCTGGCCGCTTCCGGACAAGAAAGGGACAAGGAAAGCTCCCTCACATTCTCAAACTCCTCCGTATGTCTTGGATACTCCCGACATGTTCGGCAAAGAAACTCCTCTCCCATCTCCTCGTAGAGATCACAGAGGTTCTCCTCATTCAGGCAGCTGCACCTCCCGTCAAACTGCAAGAACGCACCCTCCTCCCAGTCAATGGATGTCAACATCCGGTTGCCAAATCCACCCTCGATGCTGCTGTACTTTTCAAGAGATTCCTCATCAATCAGAATCTGCCATCCAGCGCAGCAGGTGTCCGGGCATCGGTCTGCAATACAATGAAATTGATCGTAAAAATGTGGCTTGATATAAAGCATACGTTCCCCTCTTTTTACTTTATTCGACATTTATTTATCTTACCGGATTTCTGACCCATTGTAAAGCTTTGACAGGAAAAACCGGGTGCAACTTTTGTCACACCCGGTAACTTCAAATCGTTCTCTATGCCTGCGGTCCTGCACTGACAAGTGCTTTTCCCGCTTCGTTTCCTTCGTATTTCTGGAAATTTTGGATAAATCTCTGTGCAAGATCCTTTGCCTTTGTCTCCCATTCTGAAACATCTGCATAGGTATCTCTCGGATCCAAAATATTGGTATCTACACCCGGAAGCTCTGTCGGTACTTCAATATTAAAGTACGGAATCTTCTTTGTCGGTGCGTTCAGAATATCACCGTTTAAAATTGCGTCAATGATACCACGTGTATCTTTAATGGAGATACGCTTTCCTGTGCCGTTCCATCCGGTATTGACAAGGTATGCCTTCGCTCCGCTCTGCTCCATTCTCTTAACAAGCTCTTCCGCATATTTTGTCGGATGCAGCTCCAGGAATGCCTGTCCGAAACATGCGGAAAAGGTCGGCGTCGGCTCCGTGATACCACGCTCTGTACCCGCAAGCTTTGCCGTAAATCCGGAAAGGAAGTAATACTGTGTCTGTTCCGGAGTCAGAATGGAAACCGGAGGAAGTACACCAAACGCATCTGCTGACAGGAAGATTACTTCCTTTGCTGCCGGCGCTGCGGAGACCGGACGTACAATCTTCTCAATGTGATCGATCGGATAAGAAACACGAGTATTTTCTGTCACACTCTTATCCGCAAAATCAATCTTACCCTCTGCATCAAGAGTAACATTCTCAAGAAGCGCATTTCTCTTGATCGCATTGTAAATATCCGGCTCGGATTCCTTGTCCAGATTGATGACCTTCGCATAGCATCCACCTTCAAAATTGAAGATTCCATTATCATCCCATCCATGCTCGTCGTCACCGATCAAAAGACGCTTCGGATCGGTAGAAAGAGTTGTCTTTCCTGTTCCGGAAAGTCCGAAGAAAATCGCTGTATTTTCACCATTCATATCTGTATTTGCAGAACAATGCATGGAGGCAATTCCCTTAAGCGGCAGATAGTAATTCATCATGGAGAACATCCCTTTTTTCATCTCTCCGCCGTACCATGTGTTGACAATAACCTGCTCACGGCTTTTGATATTAAACATAACGGCCGTCTCAGAATTCAGCCCAAGCTCTTTATAATTTTCCACTTTCGCCTTGGACGCATTATATACGATGAAATCTGGCTCGAACTCTTCAAGCTCCTCTTTCGTAGGCTGGATAAACATATTGGTAACGAAATGTGCCTGCCATGCAACTTCCATAATGAAGCGGATCGCCATACGGGTATCCTTGTTTGCTCCGCAGAATGCGTCCACAACGTAAAGCTTCTTTCCAGAAAGCTCATCCAGGGCAATCTTCTTTACTGTCTCCCACGCTTCCTGTGTAGCAGGATGATTATCATTTTTATATTCGTCAGAGGTCCACCATACTGTATCTTTGGAATTCTCATCAACTACAATGAACTTGTCTTTCGGGGAACGCCCGGTGTACTCACCAGTCATAACATTGACTGCGCCAAGCTCGCTCACCTGTCCTTTTTCAAACCCTTCCAGACCCGGTTTTGTCTCCTCTTCGAATAGCAATTCATAAGAAGGATTATGCACAATCTCTGTGGTTCCAGTAATGCCGTACTTGCTTAAATTCATTTCTGCCATCTTACATCAAACCTCTTTTCTTTCATTTTTTGCGGGAAATCGGGAAATCTTATCCAACGACTCCCTTTTACCATTATACATGATAAGTCAATGAAATCAACTAAAAATTTTTCTATTTTAACGCAGGAAAGCGCGTTTTATCGATATGCACAGATTTTGCCCGAAAAATGATTTGATATTTAGTCATTTTTTTAACAATCCATGCCATCCTCCTAAAATTCTCTGCTCACACACTTTCTTCTGAAATCATCTTATAGGTGATTTTCCTGGCAGATCCATGCAAGCAACGCTTCGCAGCCTTCTCTTACGTCCCGGTATGTAGTATCAAAATCACCTGTATACCACGGATCCGCAATATCCTCGCCTTTACGCTCCGTGAAATCCAGGAGCCGGAATACCTTTCTCTCCGGATCGCTGTTTCCGATAATCCGTCCAATATTACGAATATTCCAGGAATCCATTCCAATGATATAGTCAAATGCATCGTAATCTTCTCTTCTCATCTGACGTGCCCGGTGATCCCCACACGGGATCCCGACTTCCTTTAATTTATGGCGAGTGCCGTGGTGAACCGGATTGCCAATCTCCTCCCGGCTGGTAGCGGCAGAATCAATGTAAAATGAATCAGTTAAGTTTATTTTATGAACCATGTCCTGAAAAACGTACTGGGACATAGTACTACGACAAATATTGCCGTGGCAGATGAATAGTATTTTAATCATATCTCAAAAACTCCTTATATTTGCTGTATTTCCTTGATTTATCGGCTTTTCCTGTCGTCTATTGGTATCCTCTGTTCTTGGCATATCGTAGTCTAATTTGGCGTATCTTTTACCTCAAAAGTAGTAAATTAAGAGAGATTATGCCATTTTACTACTCGACTTTTGTCACCCGTTCCAACTCCTCTTTCGCATCATCGTAACCGATGTGCGTATAGGTATTCATTGTCACTCCAATATCAGAATGTCCCATAAGGTATTGGAGCGTTTTCGGATTCATACCGCTTTTTGCCATGTTAGAACAAAATGTATGCCTACATACATGAGGTGTAACTTTCGGCATCTGCACTTTGTAGATACTGTTGTACTTCTTGCAAATATGTTGAAAGTATTTCTCCCAATGCAGAGCTACCATCGGCATATCATTTTTATCCAGATACAGGAATCCACATTTACCATCTATCATAGGCTCAGTTTTCACTTTCTTCCTGTTTTCGATAATTCGCTGAAAACAAGCATATACCTCGTCTGACATAGGAATTTCTCTTGTACCGCTTGTGGTCTTTGTGTTCTCAATCACATACTCCATATTCCTTTTTCTCTGTAATTGATGGTTGACATTGATTTTTCTATTCTGCATATCAATGTCATTCAGCGTTAATCCTACAAATTCAGAAATCCGAAGCCCTGTTTTAAATAAAATATAGATACCATCATAGTATCTGCAAAAATGCTTGTCCTGTGCTACAAATTCAAGGAAAGCTCGCTCCTGTTTTCTTGTAATAGCTTCTCTTGTCACGCTGTCATTCACGACAACGGTGGCAAGCTGAAACTCAAACGGATTCTTGCGTATCAAATCATCGTCAACTGCCATCTGGAATGCAGGTCTTATAACACCCCTTATAGAATGAATGGAACTGTAACCTCTCCCATCTCGCTGCATTTTGATAAGCCAGCATTTTGCGTCCGACAGTTTCACCTTGTCGATTCGCTTCTTACCAAACGCTTCTTTTTTTATAATATTAACTACAAATTTATAGTTGGCTTCTGTATTGTGCCGCACGCCTGTTTTCTGTAAGAAATACTTTTTCACCAGTTCCAGAACGGTCATTTCTCCACCACGGGGAACTATCTCATCATCAATATCTTTCAATATCAGTTTTTCTTTCTCTCTTAATGAAATATCATCCCTTTTTCCCTGTGGTGTCTTATCCGTCTTTTCCAGTTTCCAACTGTACACAAACTGCTGTTTTCCTGTGGCATCAATGTATTTGAATGCGTATCGTCCGTCTTGACGTTGGCTCTCTCCGTTGCGGAGAATACGATTTTTGCTGTCCCTTCTTTTTCCGCTCATATTCATGCTCCTTTCATACAAAAAGAGCCCCGTCACGATATAGCGTAGTATATCATAGGCGAAGCCCTTTTTCCATCTTAAAAATAAAAGTAACATTTAAAATAAAGTATCCTTTGTATTCATCCGCAAGGCTACCTGCATTGTAATTTATTCAAAAATATTCAAATAGCCGTTAAACCCTCTAAAAAAACTTCAAACTGTTTTCTCTTGATTAAAAACTTCACCCCATTCTGAATAATAAATCCTGTATCTATATTATCTGCAACAATCTTTCTTAATTTCTTTTCTCCTATATTAAAATAGACAGATGCCTCATCAATCGTAAGACAGAATTTATCTTTTATTTCAACCTGTGTCTGCTCTATCATTGCTTTTCCTCCATAAATTTAAAGCAGATTACTATAGGAAATTTTAATACTAATGGCAAGAGCCTTATCAACCCTTGCCATTGCATTGTCAGGTATTTTACCTATCTAATTCCTAAGTCGCTGTTTATCAATTGTTCGTATCTGTTCAAGTAGAATAACAGAATCCCTGTCAAGTCCTTCAACATTTTTTACTTCAGTATGTGTTGGTAATTTTGCTTTTGTCTGTGTTTTCCCCGTAATTGCCGCCACAATAACTGTAGGGCTGTGTTTATTGCCTATGTCGTTTGAAATGATAAGTACAGGTCGTTTACCTCCTTGCTCCGAACCGATAACGGGATTTAAGTCTGCGTAGTAAATATCGCCACGCTTAATCGTTTTTTCCATTGTGTTTGACCTCCTATCTGAATTTAGTTAGGAGTGTTCCGCCTATGTAGGCAGCCAAACACAAGGAAGTATTTAGGTCGGGAGAGCATAAAACAAAACTCTGTTTCCATAAGTCGCCTTGTGTTTGGCTTTATGATAGAAGCATCTCTATTTGTCCTCCACACCCCGAAGATGCAATGCGTTGTATCACGCAGGGAAGTCACCAAACGGTCAGCAGCGAACTGACGCCACGGGAGTTTCACCCCCAACTGTCGTTCTGACAGAGCCGCCCTCATTGCCTGCGGTGGACTGGCTACCACTCGGACTGTGACTGGACGGGAGTATCATTATCCTCTTTGTGGGTTACGGCGAAATCGGGAGCTGCCTGATATTTTGAGTCGGTAACGAATGGCTCACCACCTTTCATATCGCTCGCTGCTTTTTAGCAAGTCTTGGCGTACCGCTGCACACGCTTATGCTCATCACAATCACAAAGAGAAAGTATTTGGCGAATGATTATTCGGTTGTCAAGGAGCCATCCCGTTTTCGCCACACAAAGGAAAACAGGTGAAAGGGGAGTGATGCCCCTTCACCTGTTTGCTCACTAAAAAAGAATTCGTGTAGTGTAAAATTTAAAAAGTCCCAAAATCTTTTTTCAACTTCTCAATAGCAATATCAACACTAAATTTGACTGCTTTTTTCGTACAGCCCTCTATGGCTGCAATTTGCTCATAGGTCATTTCACCGAAAAAGTACAGTAACAATCTACGCCATTGTACTTCGGACAGTTTTTCGATTACTCTATGTAACAACTCGTATTCCATATTTCTTGATACTTCTTCCTCAATACTTTCTGGCTTGCAGAACGCACGTTCATTCAATGACGCTTCTGTCAGCTCCGAATGTTCAATATGCCTACTTAGCTTGTTGAAATATGATATATCCTCAAGCTCAAAGCGATTAAACAACTCATACAGTACTTCATCAATCTCAATGCTCTGCAATGCACCTCGACTGTCCTTAAACGAGAGGTAATAATGCCCGTCTAAAATAATCAATGTATATGGATTGTACTTGTCCTTTTTACAATTTTGATGCTTTTCATCCATTGTCTGTTCCTCCTATCAATCTGAAATTTGAAAAATCCAGATTGATAGGGCGGCGAACGGCAACCAACGCCAGAAGCTGACTTATTCTGCGTTCCAGCAAAAAAGGCACAAAAAAATCCGCAAAGATTTTGTAATCTAAGCGGATATAAGAATATTCAATTCTATAATATAGAAATATAACCTCTATTTTTCGGCTATACGAGTACCGTAAGCACGCAAGGATTTTTTTTAACGAGATGTCCTTGCAGATTGCTGAAGTATTATATGTAATTGCCGCTTCTGATAAGCAGCAGTGCCGTCATTTCAGACCAACACATAAAAACCCTCCAAACCTTAAACGGGTTTAGAGGGTCAAATTTTCATCTGAGCGTAACAAAACAGCCCACCCAAAACACCGTTTTTTTATTAGGTGGGCTATCTTACCTACAGATTCTCTTTCAAAATACGAATTTTAATCTATATTTTCTTTTCTACATTTATAACCTTTTGAACCCAATCACGATAAAACGCTTCTTCATGTGATACTAATATTACTGTACCTTCAAATTCTAAAAGTGCAGTTCTTAACGCCTCCTTCGCCAGTGTATCAAGATGATTTGTCGGCTCATCCATAATTAGGAAGTTACATGGTTTCATCATAAGCAAACATATTTTAACTTTTGCCTGTTCACCACCACTTAAAGTACTAATTTCCTGCATAGCATGTTTGCTTGAAATACCACAACCTGCAAGGCGCTTTCTTACATCTTTTATAACAAGTGATGGATAAGCATCAGAAACAATTTGTATCGGTGTTTTCGTAGTATCTGACCATGTTAAATCTTGTTCAAAATACCCTATCTTTACTTGCTCCGAAAAATGAAAATTACCTCCTAACGATGGAATTTGATTTACAAGAGTTTTAAACATTGTAGACTTCCCTATACCATTAAATCCCGTAATAACAACTTTTTCTCCACCTTTTACGGAAAAATTGATATCAGACAAGACAGGATAATGATAACCAACATCCAGATGTTTCACCCTTAAATGCTCCGTTGTAGTTAGGGGAGCGGCAGGAAATTTGAAATGTGGCTTGATTTCTTTTTGTTCAATCGCTTCCATCTTGTCCATTCGGTCAAGTTGCTTCTGTCTGCCACGAGCCATTTTTGATTTTCTCCCTGCAATATTTTTGCGAATAAACTCCTTTGTCTTTTTTATTGTTTTTTGTTGTGCCACATACTGTCTAATGTAATCTTCTCGAAGTAACGCTTTTTTTCTTCTACACTCACAATATGTTCCAAAATATTTTGTAATTTTCTGATTATCAATGTCACAAATCCTTGTGGATATTTTTTCTAAAAACTCATAATCATGTGAAACTACCATAAAGGCATTTTGCAAACTTGAGAGATACTCTGCAAGCCATACAACATGTTCCTTATCTAAGAAGTTTGTTGGTTCATCCAGAAGCAAAATGTCTGGTTTTTCTAATAATAATTTTGCTAATATGACCTTTGCTCTCTGCCCGCCACTCATCTGCTCTATAGGTCTATCCAGTCCAATTGCCATTAAGCCCAATCCTGTCGTCACTTGTTCTATCTTTGTATCAATCAAATAAAATTCATTACGTTCTAACTCCTCCTGATACCTTGCAGCCATATCTAATTTTGACATATTCCCATCTACAGACTGACAATACAACTGATTCATCCTATTTTCCATCTCATATAATTCAGAAAATGCTGATTGCAGAAATACCCTCATAGTTGTACTTTTTTCAATTTGAGCATATTGGTCGAGATATCCTATTTTTGTGTTTGGTTGCCATACTATCCTGCCAGAATCAGGGATAAGTTGCTCTGTACAAAATTTTATAAATGTACTTTTTCCTGCTCCATTTTGACCGACAATCCCTATATGTTCCCCTTTATTTAATGAAAAATCTGCATTTTTAAACAGATAATTATCACCAAAAGAATGTGTTAATCCTGTAACTTCTAATAAACTCATAAATAAAACCTCTCTTTTTTACATCTAATTTTCTAAAATAGGCAAAAAAATAGCAGAAGTTAGATACTCATAGTATCAGTCCTTCTGCTATATACATTTCATTATAAACTTCTTAAATGAAATAACCCATATACAACAAAAGGCTACAGACAAAACATTGCCCATAGCCTGCTGCACAAAAATTTGTACGAGAAAAGAAACAATATATGAAAGAAAAAACTCTCATGTATTGCTACGTTTCCCGATGAAATCTTTACGTGTTATATTATGCTATACTCTGCACAATGTTTCATCGGATTTGATTGTACAGAGCTGATTTTCTTTTTAGGTGGTAGTTCATTCGTTATATAAAAACTCATAAAACCATTCTCCTTCAAGTTATGATTTTTTAGAATACCACAAAATCAGCCCTTTGTCAAATCAGCTTTTTATTAAGTTTTTAGTCTTTTGCTTAAAAAATTTGTTATTGCAAAAAGAGAGGTTTTATATGCAATAAAAACCAACATATAAAAAAGTAAGCCGACAAACTGTGATTGCTCACAAGTTCATCGGCTCTGCGTCTAAAGCGTCTGGCTCTTTGATAACGACTATATGTAAATTTTTTGCATTGATTAAAGTTTCCTGTTTGCATTTGGGGCAGTAAAGAGGATAGTTCTTCAAAATTGTATCCTCTCTCAGTCTGTCACGGGTTTTGCTCCCGCAGATAGGACATCGTATCCAATCAACGCTCATTTCTCTCACTTCGCTGCTTTGTACAGTAAGCCTCGATTGCCTTACTAAAAAACATTGCTAAATTTTCACCGCCAAAACGATTGATAAACTCTGAAAATCTTTCGTCAGTAATATATAAATTTCCTAAATAGGAGAGCATCTGACTATCGCATTGATAAAAATGCTCGGATATATATTCTTGCCATTTCTGCACAATCTGTTGAACCTCTGAACAGCTTGGAGTCTTTCCCTCATACGTTGCTAATTTTTCAAAGAGTTCCTGTGCCGTACAATAGAATGAGCTTATCTGCTCATTTTGTATTTTGCGACTTTGTGATGAGAAGATTTCCTCAAATTGTCTAAAGCTTTCCGTATTACCCCAACGCTCGATGATTTCATCTCGAAATTGTGTTTGCAGTTCAATCACTTTAGATTGCGAAAAAGCAGTAAAAGCAAGATTTTTTCCTCCATTAATTTCATTTTTTATAAGAGCAATAATTGCGTCAATACGCTCTTTCTGTGCCTCTAAAATGGAAAGATGTCTTTCTAAGGCTTCGCTGCGATTATAATGTGGGGCATCTAACAGTTTTTTTATTTCTTTTAACGCAAACCCAACTTCCCGAAAAAACAATATTTCTTGTAGTCTAATTAAATCTTCCTCGGTATATAATCTATATCTTGCTTCTGTAACAATCGAAGGTTTTAAAAGCCCTATCTCATCATAGTAATGAAGTGTTCTTGCAGTAATTCCTGTCAAATTTACGACTTCGTGTACTGTCATAGGTTTTTTATTCATTCCAAAAATCCTCCGTGGCTTTCAAAATCTCATTTGCAGGCAATAATGTTGCTTCTACAATACTTTTCCCTGTTTTTTTCAAATAGTGTTTTACTAAGTGATACCCACAAGCGTATCCGGCACAATAGGGCAGTCCAACAGCAGGATAATTTTGTAATGCTGCCATTTCATCACCATACAAATAAGCATTAAGCTTTTCAAGTCCTTGTACGCTCAAGCCATCAAAGATAATTGGTTTAATATATTCGTTTAAGGTTTGCATATCGGTTTTTGTAACCCACGGGCCTGCTTTATCCTCCCCATTCAAATGCGTTGCAAAATTTTCGGCAAGTCCCTCGCTGACCATCATTTCACCAAGAGTAATATCGTTTTTCCACTTTATAAATTGGAAACGCACATTGTGATTGACTTCATGGGCAAGTGCAACATGTAAATGCGTTAATGTGTATTCATTAGGAATAAGCCAAGAAAAAATATATCCAGGTATTCCTCCATCACCACAATACCCCTCATTCATTTTGATATAAGGACTTTCAGAATTCGCTAATAAAATGGTGAATAGATAATCTTTGACAGGCAATTGTATTCCTTTATCAATAAAACAGTTTAAAGAGTTTTCTATTGATAGCTTACAATCACTCCAGAGCTCATTTGACGATAATGCCTCGATATTGGCTCGTTGACTCTCATCAACTTTTGTAGGAGCAATGTGACCAAGCATACAGCTTGCCATTATAACATCATATCCATTAGGAGTAGTAGCTTTCATCGGTACGCTGTAACATGCCCACTTTTTTTCAAAAGGCATCATCATTTCATAACGGTAAATATCATTTTTCTTTTCAGACGGTGCTTTCATTATTTTTTTGTAAATTCCGTCTGAGCGAATTGGAATTACTTTCATTTTCTCTCTTCCTCGTATTATAAAGTAGTAGTGTTTATAGTCCCTCTCCAAGGACTGTATGC
>OBVA01000913.1_pt1 | contig 11434 bp, 5 predicted proteins | sample 1495021 | NCBI WGS metagenome assembly OBVA01 (sample SAMEA2579965, study PRJEB22360) | human gut metagenome | biome: human gut; feature: human-associated habitat; material: faeces | place: Denmark | collected 2008/2010
CTCCATAGATAAAGGCGGTTTGCATATTTTACTGCCCCGAAAGTGACGAAGAACCGAAAAACTGATTCTTCGTCACTTTCAGGGTAGTTCAAGCACATGATTGCTAGACTGACCGCAGACCGGACAGCGGACTCCGTGATGCGTACCGGACAATGTTACATAATAGGAACTGTTGATTTATAGTCCATAGATAAAGCCCTTTAGCATATTTGCTGCCCCGAAAGTGACGAAGAACCAATATTTATATGAAATACGGTATTTAGTTGTGATTTTGGTGCGATTACTTCAGTGCGCTCCTTAAAAAAGACGAGGTTCTCAAATCTATTTCCAATCCCATCATTAGCAAGTAACATTTTCTAAAGTTAGGTGAAAATTTTATGCCACATGGGGCGATAGAAAAGGGCCAAATTCCCGGAATGAAAAAAGGACTGTGGAAGCAGCCCTTACACAGTGATGTAAAAAGGGGTTGGTCGTACGTGTCGTGCAAGGGGAATATAAACGTAACAGATTGAAAAACTGTAAATAGCATCGGGTGAAAACTGTATAAGGAGGAACGTGCGATATCTGTGGAAAATTTTTCCGAAAATACTGTTTTGTGAAAATGCATTTAGAAAACTCCTGGCAGGTTTTCTAATAAAAATGTAAGAGTTTTTTCTAAAATACTAATATCATTTGATAATTAAATATTATTTTTATATCAAAAATCTACAAAAAAAATGACTAAAATAAACGATCGTTTTCGGTCGTCAAAATACATGATGTTGCTATTGTTAACTATTTTTCTAGAAATGAATAAGATAGGGTAAAGTTAGTGATGTGAGAAAAGTATAAGGAAATAGATTATTCAATAAACTTAATATTAATAATTTAATAGGGTAAAATTATGAAAACAAGATTACTTATGTTGTTATCAGTCTTTATGGCGATAACGAGTGTGGGATGGATGCAAGCTCAATCTATTACTTATTACAAGACTGGGAGTGGATCAGGAGGTACAGGAACCGAACAAGATCCTATTGTGAAAATATCGTTGGACGAAATTTTGAGGGATGCTAATGCTAAAACTGAATCAGACAGTATTGTGGTTAGTCTATCGAACGTAGACTATACTGCTGCATCCGGAACTTTCCCGATTACAAAATCCGGGATTAGTATTATTGGGACTGATTCTAATAAAGTTGTCATAAAGTCTCCGTTCGATATAACTCTTTCCGAAAAGGGAAATATTTCTTTTAGTTCTTTGCAAATTGCAGCAACAACGGCGACGGGAAGAGGCTTAGTCGATATTAAATCATCCAATACAACGGTTTCCTTTCTTGACGTTAAATTGAATATTGAAGGGGCTGGTACTGCCGATGGTGGCTCTACGACTTGTTTTGGTATCGTTTCCCAACTTGAAGTTGATAATAATACGGTGAATTTTGTAGCTTCCCATATGTATATGTCAAAAGGTTTTCAGAGAGGATTATGTTTTAGGGATGGAGCCGGACATACACTTAATATGGAGAATAGCAAAATTGACGGACCAGCAGGTGCTTCTGGTTATTCGTATGTGATCGGTATCGGTTCTTGGCCGAGAATGACTTTGGTCAAAGATCCGGTTACATATAATATAAAAAACTCAGTAGTTGATGTAAACTATTATGCCCTGTTTACTAATAATCAAAAGGCTTCTGCTGTACCGGTTGTTATCAATATTGAAGGGAGTGATATTACAGCTTGGTCTGCTTTGTACTTGCGTGGCGATCAAGTTCAGGATGCTTTCCCTCATACTGTGAAAATAAGTGATACCCGATTGAACGGACGTTCTTATTTTAATGGACCGTCCGATGGTTTTGGAACAATTGTATTGGATAATTGCCAAAAAATGGATTTGACAATGGATTCGAAGTGTCGTATCACGGCAACCAATAAGAAAATCCAATCGAGTGTCAATACCTATATGGTTGTAGCCGATATCCGTAACAACACTAAAGGAACTTGGAAAATTGTCCCTGTGGATGCTGATACTTGTCTTATTCAGTCTAATAATGATATATATACACCGACTTTATTTACTTTGGCATCAACGGCAGCATTAACTATAAATGGCATCGAAAATGTAAAATTCCAGTCGGAGGGAGGTAAACCCTGTATTACCGTTTATAAGCAAGACGGCTCTTTACGAAATGCCGCCAGTGATATAACAACATTGCTGACAAAAATTTCGATTTCGGATGGTGATAAAGTTGTTTTCCCGGAAGGTTCTTTTACTTTTCCTCAGAAATTTGTCTTGGATAAATCTCTTACGATAGAGGGGGCCGGCAAAGACAAAACAACCCTTACCGGAACAGTCCAAGTGACAGCAACATATGGTACAAAAGTAAATTTCAATAATTTGCATTTGTCTGCCTCTTCGACTGATGTACATGCAATTGAAGTAGGAACGGATAAAGGTAATGAAGCTCCAGATATTACTATAACTGATTGCATGATTGATAATGCAAATAATGGTGTGCGATTGATGGGTGCCGGGGCTAAACTGACATTGAAGAATACGGATATCACAGCTCGTTATTATGGGGTAAGTGTTCGCAATGAAAAACAGACAGTATCGATTGATGGTGGTACGATTAAAGGGTGGGCTGCAATAATGACAAGTGCCGGCGGTTTGACGACCGGTGATGGGACATTGGCAAGTACAGGTACGTCTATAGATATAAAAAATGCCACACTGAAATCAGCTACTATTTCAAATGAGGGATATGGAGTCATTGTATTACAAGAAAAATATAATGGTGTGACGCTTGCCATTGACGGTTCTACTTTGGAGGCTACTGATGAGAATATAGGTACTAACGAGGCGGGTGTACGTGCCTTGTCTGCGTTGGATATCCGCTCTTATGGGAATAAGGTTACTGTTAAGGGTAGCCATCTTTCGTCTCTTTATGGTGAAAATTATTATAAGCTGGAAGGAAAAACTTTACATGCCGCTATTATTAATTTAGGCTGGCATGGCTCTGGTGATAAATCTGTATTGGCAGACAATACGATTGAAATCACTAATTCTCAATTGAACGGAAAAATCGGTGAAAATCCAGTTTATTCATATCGGGATAAAGAAGAGAAAGTGCATGATAAGTTGACTATAAATGGAAAAACTTATGATCCGGCTTCCGGACTTATTTGTTATGGTGAACAGGATTTGCAAAGCAAGCTCGATCATGCAATTGCGGGTGAGACTATACTGCTTCCTGTTGGAACGTATGAGTTAAGCAAGCAGTTGACAATCAAAGAAGCTGTGATCTTGCAGGGTACGATTACCGATAAAGATTCCACAATTCTTATTGCAGCCGATGATTGGTCCGGTTCAGATGGAAGCAGTAAGCATCTTGTTAGTATTCAGGCAAACGATGTAGCTTTGAAAAACTTGGTAATAGATGGGTCTAAATCTCTAGCAGAAGGTTCAGGTAGTGGTATTAATGTTTACATATCAACTGGCGTTACATTGGATAATGTAATCTCAAGAAACAATAAAGCAGCCGGTCTGATCGTAAACGGCTCAACTGTTTCTGCAACCAATTTCTGTACTTCCGGTAACGAATGGTACGGTGTAAATGTGGATAAAGGACAAGAAGTTACAGAATCTCCTGCATTTATAATCGGTTCGGGATGTTGCTTTGCAGAAAAAGTTGCCATTAAATCTGATGCTGTGGATGCACCCGCAAGTTATGTCGTTGGTAACGGATGGTTCAAAACAAAGGTAACAGAAGGAGACAAAACTTTTTCTGTTTGGGTTAACGGTGCTACCGGCGGTTTGGACTTTGCGATTACTTCTGTTCCGGCATCCGTTATCTACGGACAGCCTACTTTGCCGTTGCTGACAAATGTTGACAGTGCTTATTATAAAGCTGGAAAAGTTAAGATTACTGTCGATAACGAGGCGGTAGTGAAAATAGAAAAAGACTCTTTGCAGATATTGAAACCGGGTAAGGTTAATCTAACTTTGGCTGTGGGTGATACTGCTGTTACACAGTCTTTGGATGTTCTGAAAAAGACATTGACTATCACGGGTATTACGGCTACGACAAGACCCTATAATGGTAGCAAAGAGGTTGGTTTGGTTACAACCGATATGAAAGTGGACGGCCTTGTGGGGGATCATACTTCTGAAGGTGTTATTACTGCTCCGACTATAGGTGAAGCTCTTTCTGCTGACGCTGGCGTACAGCCGGTGACCGTAACGGCTGCTTTGAAAGATAGTTATGGTGACTATTACGAACTGGCAGAAATAACCGGTGTGATGGATACGATCAAGAAAGTGAAACTGATTTATAAAACTGCCACTTCGGATGCAATAGACTTTGGTAAGGTTAGTACCAAAACTTTCACAGCAGCTTTGGCTGATGGAACTGCATTTGTAAATGGCGAAGATGCGAGTGTTTTAGGTGGTACACTCCAATTTGATTGCCCGGCAACCGATGTATCTTTAGCAGGTAAGTATCCTATAATGCCTTATGGTTATACTTCCAATAATTACGAAATCTATTATAAAGCTGATTCACTTCAAGTGAATGCTGTTGCACCGAAAGCTGAAATCACGGCTGTAACAGTAAATGGAGTAGGCGATCAGGCTTCTATATCTGTTGTTGGCCGTATCTTGTCCAATGGTGGTACACCGACTGATCAGTTGAAGGCGACAGTTATACCGAAAACAGGTGGCTCTGGTCCTGGAACAACTGTCAATGTTGCAAAGGACGGTACTTTCAAACCTGAAAATATAAAACTTACAGCCGCAATGTATACAGTAGAACTTACAGTTGTAGCAAACGAAACTCTTGTTTCTGATACAGTAACTTCCGGAGAAGTTAATTTGGCTGCAAAATTGCAAAATGTAAACTTCACATCGGTTCCTGCCCGTATGACTTACGGAAGTACAGCCGGTATAGCTGTTGCAAGTACGGAAGCTGATGCCAAGCTACTATTACAGGTGAAGCCATAAAGTTCAATTCTGATTCGACGGAAGTAGAAGCTGTAAAAGCAGGAGAGGCTACTGTAACGATAACAGCTACTAAAGTGGAGTACGTAACAGCTATCGCTAAACAAACGATTAAGGTTGAACCTAAATTGGTAACGGTCAAAGCTGTTGCAAAGGATAAGGTTTATGATGGTAAACTTGATGCCGAAGTTTCTTTTACGGCTGAAGGTATTTTGGAAAAAGATGCATCATTGGTTACTCTCAATACTACAAGTGTAGCAGGCACTTTTACAGATAAGAACGCCGGTGAAAGTGCGAAAACTGTAATTCTTAAAGGCGAATGTTCTTTGAATAACAATACTGGTAACTATGTCTTGGCTCAACCGGCTAATCCGACAGCCAAAATATCAAAAGCCAAGATCACTTCCATTTTCGCATCTAACGTGAAGCGCAGTTACAAAACAACTTCATTGTCTTATAAATTGGATGCTGAAGGTCTTGTAAATGGTGAACTGATTACTACACCGGGCTTATACACCGGAACAATCAGTGTGAAAGAGGCATCAGGCAAATATTCTATAGATATGACTGGTGTTACGTTCCGTAATTACGATTACGCAGGTGTTCAACCGATCGGAGGTGATGTTACCATTATAAAGGGAATTCCGACTATCGTAACTTATAATACGGAAGGAAATGCTGGTGCTGCAGGCATGGTTGTCGATAACGGTGGCTGGGAAAATCTCGGCACACCGGAAATTGCTGATGCAACAGAAACAGGGAAAGTATTTGCAAGGTTGACGTATCCTGATGGAATCGTAACCGGTAATACTATCATTAAAGAAAAGCAAGCACCTGCTGTAACGATCAGCTTGGAAAATGTCGCTTCTGCTTCTTACTATTCCCGTAAATCTCCGATGACAAAGGCTGTCGGTAGCCAGCTTGGCTATAGTGAAGAAAAAGTCTTGAACATAACTGTCAGTGGAACCTATACGGTGGAATCGACAACCCCTTCCGTAATTACTGTATATAAGAAGAACGATGATAAGTATTATATTAAGGGAACAGGTGTAGGAACAGGTGCTATCCTGGTTAAAGTAGGTGACGCTGTTGCTTCTAAGACTATTGATGTGGTTCCTGCTACATTGAATGTGACTGTGTCCGGCCAAAATAAAGAGTATGACGGTACAACAACAGCCAATATCGCATTGCTGTTGGATGCAGCCGAAGGTGCTTCTCTTGATCTGGAAGGCGTATCGTTCAACTATACAAGCAAAGATGCAGGTAATAAAAGTATTCTTCCGTCAAAAGATATTGTCCTGAAAGGAAATAATGCAGATAACTATGAGTTGAAAGCCATATCCTTGAGTGGTGAAATCTCTAAACGTACACTGATTGTGACCAGCCAGATAAGTAAATATTATGATGGAACCAATACAATTGATTTGACGGATTATTCTGCAACGGGATTATTGACAGAAGAGACCGTACCGACAGTTACGGCAACATTTACCGGCGATGCCAATGTCGGTTTGGATAAGGATATCAAGCTAGCATTGAAGGATAATAATAGTAACTATGTTTTAGCTACCGAAGGCAATACGGCTAAAGGTAATATTTCTAAATCTACGTTGGAGGCAACTTTGCCGGAAAAGGCAACAGATGCGACTAATTTAAAGAATAATATTACATATGTAGTTCGTGAATCAGGTGAAACGGTTAAAGCTAATGCTGGTGTTAACCAATATGTAACTGTTACAGGTTCTAATCCATTCTCTGTAAAAGCAACAGATAATGACAATTGCGTTATCATTGTGAATAATACGGCTGTAACCAAGTCTGACCCTGTTACTCCTCCTTCTGGTGGTGATGGAGACGAAAACGTTACGATCTCTTTGGATGCAACGACAAAAGCTCTTCCACGTCTCGAAGAATTCGTTTTGGAAGCAACTGTTTCTCCTTCCGGTAAAACAGTGACATGGAGCAGTAGCGATCCGACGATCGCCAGCGTGACAGCCGATGGCAACAAGGTAACCGTAAAGGGGCTTAAAGTCGGAACAGCTACGATCACAGCTAAGATCGGTGACGTGACCGCTACTTGTGAAGTGACGGTAGACTTTGCAACCGGCCTTGAAGAAGCCCTTGCCAATACGGAAGTGTTTGGAAGAAAGGGAAATATTTATGTGAATCCGATTCAGTCGCTACAAGTGACCGTTGTGAACATGATCGGTAAGATCGTCTACAATGCACGTATCAGTAGCTATGCGCGAATACCGGTAACAAAAGGCATTTACATTGTGAAATTAACCAATGTCGGAAATACGAAAGTTATTAAGGTAAATGTATACTAATCCATATTTAGTATTGAATGAGAAAGGGCGTCCACGAGGATGCCCTTTTTTGTTTCTTTTCGTTTCCTGACAGTCCGGTATCCCCTCCCTGCTTATGCCAAAAAAGAAACTCTCTTCTTTTCACTCTCTTTTTAATTTATATTTTGATCAATATGAGGTTATGCCTCATTCTATTATTTTGAGAAAACAGCCTATATAGGACGCAGTCCCATGCTATGTTAATTTATCTCATCCGGCCACGGGCAAGCCTTTCCTGTCGCCTTGAAAGATGCCCGTTGGGCATCTACTTTACGGAGGTGGTCGCCGAGTTCTTTGGAGAGGCGTTTGACGATTTCCGGGTGACGGGTGCTAAGGTCGTTCTTTTCGCCGATATCGTCGGAGATGTTGAACAGTTCTTTCTTGCCGGTACCGTAATAGTAAATCAGTTTCCAGTCGCCATTGCGGACCGCACAGTTGAAGTTGATGCCCGGACCGTCGTTGCCCCAGTTGTTCGGCATATTCCAGAAGAGGGAACGCCCTTTGGAACGAGCGCCCCTCCCGGTGAGCAGAGTAACGTAGCTTGTGCCGTCGATAGGTTGCACCGTCTCGTAGTCCTTCACTCCGGCCATTTCCAGGATAGTCGGGTAGAAGTCTTCTATCAGCAGGTATTTGTCGCAACGGGTATTCGGTTGGGCTACTCCCGGCCAACTGACGATCATCGGTTCGCGGATACCCCCTTCGCAAAGGGATCCTTTGCCGCTCAGCAACGGATAGTTCTGTCTGTACAACGGGCCGTCACGCCATTCGGACGTAGAGGCAAGGCCGCCGTTATCGCTCATGAAGAGGATGATCGTATTGTCTGCCTCCCCGTTCTTTTCCAACCAGTCCATCAGATCGCCCAGGCTCTTGTCCATCCCTTCGATTAGGGTGGCGTAGGCTGCCTCATGGTCTGTCATTCCCTTCTTTTTGTATTTCTCGTAGAAGCGCATGTCCTTATTCAGTGGAATATGGATGGCATAGTGGGACATGTAGAGGTAGAACGGCTGGTTGTATTTCTTCGCCTTGTCGAGCGCCTTGATCGCCTCCAATGTCAAGGCTTCGGTAGCGAATGTTTCCGTGCCCCAATACTTTTCGAGGCCGGGGATGGACATCAGCGAAGTCGGTTTGCCATCCTTCGTATGGCCGTAATTCTCTTCGCCTAAATAGCTTGCCAGACCGCCGGCGGCATGACCGGCAATGTTGACTTCGAATCCCCAGTGGTGCGGGTCCTCTCCCGGAGTGTCGATCGCGCCGAAATGGGCTTTCCCGCAGTGGATCGTATGATAACCGCTATTTTTCAAGAGCTGGACGAAAGAAGTCCCGACGAAGGTATTGTTTGTTCCCGTAACCTGACTGACGCCGTTATAGTTCCAGTCAGGTATGTCGAGCAGACTGTCTTTGCGGTCGGTCGTCTTATCCTTTTGCAGCGTCCAGTTGGTGACACGGTGGCGGGCGGCATTCGTCCCGGTGATCAGGCTGCAACGAGACGGGGAACTGATACTGCTGGCATAGGCCTGGGTGAACATGACTCCCTGGCGGGCGAGGCGTTCCATGTTGGGCGTCTCGTAGACTTCGTTATAATGCGTCTTTTCTGTCCAGAAAGGCAGGGAAGTGTCTTCCCATCCCATATCGTCAACCATAAAGAGGATGATGTTCGGCCGCTTGGCAGGCTGGTCGGCTGCCTGCATATTTCCTGTCTGGAAAGCGGGCAGGATTACTAAAGGCAATAAGATTCGTTTGTCCATCTTTTTTGTGTTTTTCGGTTTATATTCCTGTGAAAGTTACTGATATGACAAAGATACGCTTTACAAAAGAAAAGGAAGAGGCTTTGAAATCCTTTAGTGAATATTCACGTTTAAGGGGAATTTATCAAATTATTGCTAAATATAGTAGTTTAACTATTAATCATAGTTCTATTATTGTACTTTATAGTTATCTTTGGTCATTCATCTGATAAATAAACATGGAATATGAAGAAACTGACTCCTAAAGAAGAAGATATCCTGAGTTATTTCTGGACGAACGGTCCGTTGTTTATCCGTGAGTTATTCTGGACGAACGGTCCGTTGTTTATCCGTGAGTTATTGGGGTTGCAGGAAGAGCCCAAGCCGCACTACAACACGCTTTCCACGATCGTACGCGTGCTGGAGGAGAAAGGCTATATCGGGTATCGCCCGTATGGAAACACCTATCAGTATTATGCATTGGTCTCGGAGGACGAATACCGGAACAAGACGCTGAAAAACGTGGTAAGCCGCTATTTCGGAGATTCCTATACGCGTGTCGTTTCTTCGCTGATAGACCGTGACGAACTGTCGGTCGAAGAATTGGAAGAATTGCTACAGCAGATTAAGAACCGTAAAAATAAATGAGATGGTTACCTTCCTCCTTTATATCGTCAAGTCTACTTGTTGCCTGACTCTGTTTTACTTGGGTTATAAAGCCTTGTTGAGCAACGAGACGTTTTTTCGCTTCAACCAGATGGGGATGCTGGTGTGCATGCTGCTGCCGTTTGTCGAGCTACGGACGGAATCGCCCGGTGTGCTGCAAATGCCGTTGTTGCAGTTGGAAGAGATGATACAGGAAGGAGTGGGGGAGACGGTTTCGCAGCACTCCGTTGTCCAGGTTGGAACGGAGGTTGTACCGGCTGTACGGGAGGCTTCCGGCTCATGGGGAGAGTGGGCGGTTTACCTGTATCTTGTGGGGATGGCGGTTGTCCTCTGCCGGTTGGTTCGCTCGTTTGTGAGTTTGCTTTGGCTGATCCGGAGCGGCGAGAAGATACGGAAAGGGCGTTATACGCTGGTGCTGGTCGGCAGGCCGGTCGCTCCTTTTAACTGGGGATCGTATATTGTCCTGTCGTTGAAAGATTATTGTGACTATCCGAATGAGATATTGACGCATGAGCAAGTTCACTGGCGCAAGCATCATTCGTTGGACTTGATCTATACGGAGGCAGTCGTGCTCCTGCACTGGTTCAATCCCGCAGCCTGGCTGTTGAAACGGGAACTCCAGGAGGTTCATGAGTACCAGGCGGATACGGGCGTACTTAAAAATGGCATCGATGCAACAAAATATCAATTGTTATTAGTGAAAAAAGCTGTTAGCGCGAGCTCCTACACCTTTGCTAACAGCTTCAATCACAGTAAAATTAAAAAACGAATTACTATGATGTTAAAAGAGAAATCGAACAGTTGGGCCCGGTTGAAGCTCGTGCTTTTAGTTCCGGTGGCAGCATGTAGCATGCTTGCTTTCGCCCGCCCGGATGTAAACCGGGAGTTGACAAACTTAATGCAGAGCGAAGATACGACAATTTCTCCGGTCGGACAACCGTACACCCGTGAATTCTTCGACAAGGAGATCGACCGGTATATCGGACAGGCGGGAGGCGGACAGCTTTCAGGCTCGGAAAGACTTGTGTTTATGGAGAAACATACGCGAAGAGTGAATTTCTTCATCAATGCCAAAGATCAGATACTTTACAACAGCAGGTTTGCCGGAATATCCGAAATGCCGGTCAAACTGAAAGCGACCTTGTCTGCATCGGCAGGTGAAAAGCCTGTGATGATCTATTTCCTGTGCGATGTGAAGACAAGCGATGCAGCAGTTAAAGAAGCATTGGAAACGGTCGGCAAGGCTTTTGCCGAATATCAGGCGACTGCAGCCGGAAAGAACGCTCCGACCCTGCTCTTTTTCGGTAATCCACGAAAAGACTATCCGTTAAAAGGGAAATAATATAATTCATTACAGAAAAGGTTATGTATAAAATAGGATTCGGGAAAATGGCATTTCTGTCATTTCTGATAGTTGTGGCTCTTGTCGTCTGTCATAATCCCAAACAGTTACCGGAAGAGAAGTCGGAGGAACTTCCGGTTTTTAATCTGGAAGCGGTGGCGGAGGAAACCGTACCAAGTGCGTTTATGTGGAATGATATAACTGAGAAGGCAACGTTTATTCCGCTCTCGTCTGATGAGAAGACTTTACTTTCGGGTTCTTTGGGGATAACGTTTATGGACAATGAATATATTGTTATTGTCGATTATAAGACTGGCTCTTTCTATCGCTATGGAGTGGATGGAAAAGGACAACGCAGCTTCAAATCATTCATCGC
>OBVA01000922.1_pt1 | contig 11376 bp, 14 predicted proteins | sample 1495021 | NCBI WGS metagenome assembly OBVA01 (sample SAMEA2579965, study PRJEB22360) | human gut metagenome | biome: human gut; feature: human-associated habitat; material: faeces | place: Denmark | collected 2008/2010
CGGACAGGTCTTTTTTCACATTTTCTGGGTGGTAACTTTAATTATGCAATCTAGGATATAGATAAGGATGCTTAACTTTTTTCGGCTCGCGCCGCTCGCCGTCATTCGCCTGCTTCATGTTGTCACCGGCTCAGACACAATCGCGTTCAAAACTCGTGCCGCTGTGTTCGCAATTTTCTCTGGTGATTGACCACGAGCACCGCTTGTTTCGTATGCCAGCTTGCCATTTTTGACAACCACAATGCGATCGGCCATGCGTGCAGCTTCATTAACATCATGCGTGATGAGCAAACTGCTTAAATGCTGTTTTGTGAAAATATCAAGGATCAGATCCTGCATATGTTGCCGCGTCAAGGCATCTAATGCGCCAAGCGGTTCATCGAGCAACAGTAACTGCGGCTTAGCTAACAACGCTCGCGCCAACGCCAGCCGCTGCTTTTGACCACCTGAAAGTTGCACGGGATAACCATCGCTTTTGTCAGCAAGGCCAACTGCTGTTAACAGTGACTTAGCTTGTTGCACGATAGCGGGATCGTGTGATCGAAAAGAAACGTTGTCCAAATTGGTTAACCACGGCAGCAAGCGATCATTTTGAAACATCATCCGCATGACCAGTCCATTTTGACGTTGGATGTCACCGGCAGTCGGCGGCTCGAGTCCTGCGATTAGGCGAAGAATGGTGCTTTTTCCGCCGCCACTCATGCCGATCAGTGCCAAGAATTCACCTGGGTACAAATTAAGATGAATGTCATGCAAGACAGTTTTATCGTTATAGGTTTTTTTAATCTGACGTAAACTAATAATTGGATCAGTCATGCCTCGACACCTCCTTGACGCCAACTAAGGAAGACTTTTTCTAAACTTTTCGCAATGAGGTCGGACAACTTGCCGAGCAATGCGTAGATCAAAATACAAAGCAGGACGGTGTCCATCCGCATAAATTCTTGTGCATTCGTTGCCATGTAGCCTAAGCCGGAACTCGAAGAAATGGTTTCTGCGACAATCAATGTGGTCCACATCACGCCGAGCGCGTACCGCACACCCATCAAAATGTTGGGTAAAGCCCCAGGAAAAATAATTCGCGTGAACAAGTCGCGCTTTGAAAGACCATAGGCATGCCCCATTTCAAGCAATTCTGGATTGGCCGTTGTTATACCTTGATAAGTATTGATGTAGATCGGGAACATGACCCCGATTGCCACCAACGATATTTTGGCCGACTCGCCAATGCCGATCAGAATAATCAGCAAGGGAATCAAGGATAGATGCGGAATGTTGCGAAGCATTTGAATCGGACTATCTAATAAGGCTCGGATTGGTCTGACCAAACCGTTCATCAGGCCAAGTACAAATCCGATACTGCCACCGATCGCAAACCCAGCTGTTGCACGATACAGGCTAATCGCAATATTTTTTGGCAATTCGCCACTTTGCCACAAGGTGATGCCATCTTGAATCACCGTTACGGGTGCCGGAAGTAAGGAACTCGTGAGCCAGTTAAAACTGACCGCAGCTTGCCATCCAGCCAGTAATCCCAACGGCACGATCCAAGGCAGTACCTTGAACCAATTGATATGTCTTTTGGTCCGCGGCTTTGGCCGTTGCGTGAGTGTCGTGACTTCTTGCATCAGGGCCATCTCCTTTAAGTTGATGGTGTTCATACTAACGAGAGCAACTTAAAGCTGACTTAACTCCATTTGAAGAGTTTATGACCTAATCAGCATAAAAAAATGCCCTTTCAGCACGAATCATCAGCTGAAAGGACCGGAAGTTTGTCTAAAATGGTTCTTGACCAAAAGGAATTCATAATCAATAACATGGCGAGCACATTTGAGTTTTAAATCATTTAGCTTAATTCTGTCACTTCAAAATTTAAAAGAGGGCATCAGGTGCTGGATGTCGCAAATGATTTTCGCCTTATTTTACGTGCCTGTACTTTGATATTTCACCAGAAAAAGCCGCCATAGTTGATAAACGAGGGTGAAGAAAGCAACCGAGATGCCAACAACCAGAATAGCAAAATACCAGCGGCCGTCGTCAATGACCGTTGATTGCGGAATAGCGGCCACCCAACGTAATGGCAAAAACCAAGTGAGGATCATTTTTAACGGTGTATTGTAAATGGAGAGCGGATATTTTGAAAATTCAAAAAAGTCATAAACTGTCTCCGATAAATCTGCTAACCCTTGTGACAACAACGACACCATCCCGCCTAGTAAGGTTAAGGATAAGAAGATTAAAGAGGTGGCACAGCACATCAGCAGGACCAGCAAGAAAATAAGTAAAGGCATGTGCGAGCTGAATGCAATCGTGGTCAAAATCAGTACGGATATCGCCAAGTCACCCCAAGCATCTTCATCAAAACTTTCATTCAACAACTGAAAAAGCGGATTGACAGGTTTAACCAACAAGCCGTCAAACTTTCCTTTTCGCACATAATCCGCAATATTCAGCGTATTAATGAAAAAACAGCGGAAAATCGCAAATGAGGTGCTGGCAATGGCATACGTCGTCAACAGTTCCGTAAACGTATAGCCTTGAATCGTCGGGACTAACAAATATAAAAAGCGAAGTGCCGCAACATTGATCAAATTTTGAATCATCATGCCAACAATTGAAAAATAAAAATCAAAATCGTAAATGGCTAATGATTTGAAATTAATTTTGAAATAGGTTAACAGTAAGCGCGCATATCTCGTCATCAGCTAACCTCCCTGAATCACAACACGTTGGATCGCTATTTTCAGCTGCAAGTGATAGACACCAAATAACGTGGCAATATAGAGGCTCTGCATGAACAATGTCGGCCAAAAGTCGGCAGCCTGCTGCTGTGATAACAACTTACCAATCGCACCGAACGCGTATTGAAATGGCAAAAACTGTGCGATTGTTTTCACCGCTGCTGGGTAAAAATTCACTGGAAAAACATTTCCCGACACGGCCAGCAGAACAGCAGCTTTAAACGTATTGATACCCCAAATGCTATAGGTGTAAAAAGAAAATAGCCCTATGATCGCCTCGAGTTCAAAATACAGTACATATCCAAGCATGACCGCCATCACCAACAACGGTAACGTCTGCCACGCAATGGCTGACTGCCTCACCACGACCAATAGGATGACATCAGGGATACCGATAAAAATCAACTTGCCAAATGAATAACCAACACTTTCCCAAAAATAATGGGTCAGTAACGGCACTGGCCGCAATAACAGGCGGGCGATATTACCTGTACGGATATCGTCGTGGATAGCAAAGCTAGTTTTCGGAAAGACAGCCGTCAATAGTTGCATGAAAATCAAATAAGTGATCGTTTCGGCAAAAACGGCACTTGGTCGATGCCGCAAAACACTTTGCCACAGAAAAAACATCACGGCAATCGAAATTAAATTGCCAAATAAGTAGAAGCCAAACGCATAGCGATTGGCGACACTCCTTTTCAAACCAATTCGAATCATCATCAGTCTTAACGTCATTGGCCGCCACCTGTTGTCAGTCCTGATGAAATGACATATTCTAAGCGTTTATTCGCAATCGTCACAGAAGCCAGCTCGGTTGTCGCGATGAGTCGCCTCATAAAATCTTGAACCTCTTTAGAAGATAGTCCCGCAACTCTAAAATTGCCATTGGGTAGTGTCTGCACCCCAACGTCAGCAAGAGCCGCTGGCAGATTAGCTGAATCAACGAGTGAAAATTCAATCTGTGATGGCGTCGCGATTTTTGCCAAAGCTTGTGCGGAAATGTCTGTCAACAGTTTTCCGTGATCAAGAATTAAAATGCGTGAGCAAATTTTTTCAACATCCTCAAGATCGTGCGAGGTGTACAACAAGGTCTTGCCTTCGACTTGTTGTAGGAACTTAACGATTTTATTCTTAGTGACCACATCAAGGCCAATAGTTGGTTCATCCAAAATGATCAGCTCCGGATCATGAAGCAGCGATGCCATCACCTCCGCTTTCATCCGCTGACCTAAGCTTAACGTTCTAACCGGTTGCTGCAAAAAGTCTTTTGCATCCAGTAATGACGTTAAATGCTCAACCCGCGCTAAAAAATCTTTTTTTGAAATGCGATGAATCTCTTTGTTTAATAAAAACGTATCATAAACTGGGAGATCCCACCTAAGCTGACTGCGCTGCCCGAACACGATGCCAATGCGTTGCGCATTTCGCTGCCGATATTTTGTCGGATCTCCCGAAAATGTAGCAAGTGTCCCATCATCTGCCCGCAAAATCCCCAACATCATCTTGATGAGTGTTGACTTTCCCGAACCATTTAAGCCGACAATGCCAACTTTTTCACCTGCCTCAATGGCAAAGCTAATATCATCAACTGCCGTAAAAAGTGTGCGTTTCTTTTTAACAACGCCAATTTTTGCTACTTTAACGTATTGTTTCGTAACATGGTCTACCTCGATAAGCGCCATGAAGCTCCTTCTTTCGTTCAAATCCATGTGTCCTCAATGTTAGTGTCAATAAAGACATTTGTCCGTTTTTGCTCAGCTTCATCGTGCTTCCTCCTTAGTCTTTAAAAGAATAACTCCTGACATGTGTACTTTAGTAGATTACAGAACGTTGTTTGCGCCGTCAAATAAAATCACTCGATTAAAGGTAAACATTGTCGGTTTATTATGCCTAGAATGTTTTTAACATAAATTAATCATATTATTCATATCAAGACTTTTCTGTTGTATAATCCTAATTCTAATTTTTCAATGAAAAATACTAACCGACTTAAATGTCACTCCCATATTTCCGAGTAAAAATTTCTAACTACTGGAAAAGTGTTCACTAGAACCTTCACCGCCTTATTAGAGGTGATTTTGTTAGAAACCGATAGCAGCAAGCCATTTCTAACTGACAACCAAACCCAAACTTGGATAGATTGGACCCTCAAGTATCTGCAGGTCGAAACCGATTGGCGCGGTTATGTTTCGATAAAAAGGCTGGGCGCATGGCATTCATTGCCCATGGCAGTTATTTGCTTGCAGCGGCAGCCGCTCATCCTAAGATAACGACAGCGCGCTTCAGCAGGCGTTGGATGTCGTCGCTAATGTCTTAGCTCAACAAAAAAAGCCCTTCCTAGACGATGAGGAAGAGCGGTTAGCCATGATCGTTTTACATGTTAGTCAAAATCCAAACCAAGCAACTGACAGCATCAGAAGCCTTTTTAACGAGACCGACATTATTCGCTGGACTGATTATACAGAGCATGCGCATAACAACGAAGCTTATTATCGCGTCTCGTCGTGGAAGCGCCTGATGATGACGTTGTATTTTATGGCACCGTCCATGCAGCCAACACTGCTGCCGTTGGTGACAAAGTATTTTCAGAAGATGGGTTATCTCAATTGGGTTATGGGTTCGTCCCGTCCGCGCCGGAACTTGCCTGCCCACCACCGTTACCCGTCGTGTCATATGACTGATTGCCACTATTATTGACTGTTGTGGATTCTTGATTTGTTTTTCCAGAGCCACTTCCACTGCCGCCTTTTGGCGTAGTGCTTGTTCCTGTACCGCCATTACCAGTCGTTGATCCCCAGTAGTTGCTGTTATTTGACCCGTACCAATTCCAGGTGCTATTGCCATAGTTATTTCCATACCCCGTTGTGGATCCAACGGTACCTACGCCTGTGTTTGCCTGTCCACTGGCAGTATTTCCCGACTGACTAGCATCAGTATTCTGCCCTGTATTTGATTGTTCCGACTGGCTTTGCTGATCTTGAAGCTCAGCGGCTGCTTGACTACTGCTTGCAGCTGCTTGACTAGCTTGATCCTCATCCCGCGTCATCTGCCGTAAGCGTTCAGCATAGCGTTCGCTCAGATGCTGAATCTCAGTACTTAAAGTCTTAAAATTCTTATCATTGTAGACAATATCTCTCTGTGTATTAAGCACATCGGTCAAAGCATTTAACCCAGCGAGCTTCGCCTGAAGGTCTTTCTTCTTGATGTCTTTCAATTGGTCATCAGTCAGCTTATTTTTCTTCAGACTCTTTTGATTCTTGTCAGTAAAATAGGCCTTTTCCTTGTTGATGAGTTCCTTATAAAGCGCTATGACCGGCTGTTTTCTATCTGCACGCAGCGAATACGCCTCACTACGCGTCTCAAGATTCGCCAGTGCCTGCAATCGTTTGGCATCATCCTTCAGCGCCACATTCTTTTTATGTTGTGTTCTTATGGCGGTTAATGTTTGATCAACCTTAGCATTGCGCGCTTGCATCGCCTGTTCAGCTTGCGTTTTGTTATGTCTTGCGACCCCAAAAATGAGTGCCGCAATCACGACGATCACGGCCAAACTAATTAAGACCAGTTTTCTTCTCTTCATCACTCAATCAAAATATGTAGATCACACACGGCGATCTATCTATTTTTTCCTCCAAAGTTTTATAGTTTAACGATTCCCCAAATACGGTGGCGCAAAAAGGCTACAGGCTTATGCACCATTCTCCTATTAATTCTACCATGTGAAGTTTTAAAATGTTATAGGCGTCCATAAATCTTGCTTTCAGAAATCAGCATGCTTCAGTGCTTGCCATAGTTGCTGCCCTCGTGATACATTTTTGATGAGTACTAGCATGAGCTTTTTCATTTAACAAACAGCACAGTCATTCTTCCTTCCACAAATGGAACCTCAAAATCGCACAACTATTTAAACAAATAAATCTGACAATCCGAATGTGAGGATACTGATGAAAGCGACTTATAAAGATCAATCCGCCGAAGTTTGGGAAATTAGTAAAAACAACGAATTCCCTGACTGGGTCAAAGAAGCTTTTGAAAAGAACTACCTTGTTTGGTTGGATGACCGACTTCGTATTTTAATGGCCGGTTTGTTCCCGCCAATGATCGAAAGCTTACAGCATGAGAAAGCCAGTGTTTTTCGCGTTCAAGGCGTTCAGTTTGGGGTCGTGACCATTGGCTATCTAGGTGACTATTTGGACGTCACAAATCACCGCGTCGTCTCTAAGCAGCAGTTTGCTAGGCAGTATCGAATTGAAAAAACAGGTAACTAATTTTAATCCCACATTAAATAAAAACGCATGTGAACAGACTAGTTCAGACTGGATGATCACATGCGTTTTTTAATTTCAAAATCAGCTGACTATTTTCAGCGCAACAAAAAACACCTTCCCGAAAACCAGGAAAGTGTTGAAACGCCAAATGTTGATCGAATGATTAACGCTTGGAGAATTGTGAAGCTTTACGAGCCTTCTTCAGACCGTACTTCTTCCGTTCCTTCATACGAGGGTCACGGGTAAGCATGCCGGCCTTCTTCAATGGGCCGCGGAAGTCTGGATCGACGGTCAACAGGGCACGGGCAATGCCGTGACGAGTGGCGCCGGCCTGACCAGAAAATCCGCCGCCATTGACGTTAACGAGCACGTCATAGCTGCCAGTTGTTTCGGTGATACCGAACGGCTGGGATAAATCAGTGATCAGGTTTTCATATGGAAGGTAGTCGCGAACGTCTTTACCGTTCATCGTGATCTTGCCGGTGCCGGGAACCAAACGGACCCGCGCAACGGAGTTCTTGCGACGACCTGTACCTGCGTATTGTACTTGTGCCACAGTAATTGCCTCCTTAGATTAAGTTTGAAATGTCGAGTACTTCTGGCTTCTGTGCCAAATGCGGGTGTTCCTCCCCAGCATAGACATGAAGCTTCAAGAATTGCTGATGGCCAAGTGTATTCTTGGTCGGGAGCATCTTCTTAACAGAGTATTCAACGAGACGAGCTGGGTTATCCCGCAAGAGATCCCCAGCGATTTCATGTTTCAAACCACCTGGATGCTGGCTGTGGTGATAGTAAATCTTGTCTGAGGCTTTTTTGCCAGTCAACTTCAGTTTGGAAGCATTGATAATGATGACATTGTCACCAGTATCAACGTTTGGGGTGAATTGCGGCTTATTCTTGCCACGCAAGATCGAAGCAACGACAGATGAGAGACGGCCCAGCGGAATATCCGTTGCGTCGACCACATACCACTTACGTTCGATTTCACCTGGCTTAGCCAAAAATGTTGTACGCACGATTTGTTTCCTCCATAATTCTGTGCTTGTTTGAACACGTTAAGTTTCCGGGGCTTATCGTGGGGCAAACAATACCAGCTACTAGAATACCAACGATTGGCGTCTAAGTCAATGTAAAAATCGAAAAACGATCGCCGTGAAACTGTCGACTGCTCAGCAAACCAGTAGTGCCGAACCGCCTTATCTGGAACAGCTTTCTCATGCTATGTTTTTGAAAGAACGCACCATCATCCAGCACACTTATCAGTCTTGCTGGATAGTTTCTTTCTGCTGGACCCCTGTACAAAACATTTGCAACGCGCGATCAAGCGATAATTGGCGTTTGAATGTTATCCGGTTGCTAGTCGGACGCTCATTTGGTTGAAGATAAACTGATAGGACTGTCAAAAAATACAACGTCACTTCCCGAATTTGGTAATCCGGCGCGAGTCGTTGTTTAAAAACGGTAAAGAAACTGTCTAAGGGATTCAACAGGCCTTTTTGCCACGCTTGAAACACTTTGAATCGCGCTGCTTCATTTAAGTTGCCAATATCATGGAGCACCAACTGCAAGTTCATATCATTGTCGTCGGTTAACAAATGGCCCAGCCGATTGACGTTGGCGACAAAATGTTGACTATCTGTTTGTTCATGCACGATTTTTGCGGCCATTGCTTCACTTACATGCATGACAACAGCAAGGTACAAGGCCTCTTTAGTCTTGAAATAGTGGTAAAGCAACGGCTGCTGGACATCAGCGGCGTCGGCAATCATCCGTGTTGTGACCGCAGCATAACCGTGCGTCATGAATAAAGTTTGTGCTGTCGTCAAAATGCGTTGCATGGTTGCTTTTTTCTGTTGTTCACGTTGATTCATTTTTTTAAGCTCTTTTCGTTTATCATTTGATAAATGAGTGATATTATAATTGTGCAAAATCAAATGTAGAGGTGATCAAGATGTTTCTTGCCTATAAAGAGATTACGCACAACAAGGCCCGTTACCTTTTAGTGGTGGGGACTTTTGTGCTAATTTCCTACCTAGTTTTCTTTCTGACTGGCCTGGCAACCGGTTTAGCGCGGAACAACCGAACCGCGATTGATGCCTTACCAGGTAACTATGTGCTCATGTCAAAATACGCAAATAAAAATCTGTTAAGCTCGACTGTCACTAAGCAACAAGTCGACCAAGCAGACACTCATCAGGCAGCGCTGCTTGGTCAAGTGTCCGTTGTCGCCGAAAACACCAAGACGAATCAAAAGGTGAACAGTAATATTTTTGGTGTCAATCTTAGTGGCAAGCTGAGGCCACCTGTCACCAGCGGTCGAATGCCCGAGAACAGCAATGAGGTACTGGCTGACGACAGTGTTCTTCATTACGGCCTCCATCAAGGTGACCATATCACGCTCAATGGCAGCGATCAAAAGTATCACATTGTCGGGCTCACCCATGATCGTCTTTTTTACACTGTACCTGTATTCTACACAACTTTAACGACTTTTCGGCAATTAAAATACGGCCAAAGTCGTGTCCAGAACGTTTCGGTTTTGATTAGCCCGCACGCCTTCAAAAAGGTGCCCGCCAAAATGGAGCAAGTCACCCGAGCGACATTGATTAACAACATCCCCGGTTATACCGCCGAAACTTCGACATTTGCTTTGATGATTGGTGCCATGATTGGCATTATGTTGCTCATTATCGGGATTTTCATGTACATCTTGACGATCCAAAAAATCTCGATGTACGGCGTCATGCGGGCGCAAGGTATCCGAACGCGTGCCATCATCGCCGCATTATTCTGGCAAATCCTAATGCTCGCTGTGGTAGGCGTTGCGATGGGGGCAGGCCTGTTGATGCTGACTGAGCTGATACTTCCCAAAACAATGCCATTTTATGCCAATAGTATCCTCTTTTTCAGCATTGCGACGGCGTTAATCGTCATGTCGCTTATTGGTGGACTATTTTCACTTCGACGCATTTTACGAATTGATCCATTAGCAGCGATTGGAGGCGAATGACATGACAATTCTTATTCAGTTGAAACAAGTTAGTAAAATTTACGGTACTGGCCATACCGCGGTCACAGCTCTGTACCCGACCGATTTCACTTTAAAGGCCGGTGAATTTGCGGCCATCATTGGCCCTTCAGGTTCAGGCAAAACAACTTTGCTGACGATTATCGGCAACCTGCAACGCCCAAGCAACGGTCAGATTATCGTCAATCATCAAGACACCACCCATTTGAATGAAGGCCAACGAACCGATTTACGCTTCAATACGTTTGGTTTTATTCTACAAGCTAGCAATTTGATTCCATTTTTAACCGTGAAAGATCAGCTCGCTTTAGTTGATCGGTTCAATCATCATCATAAGCATGAAACAACCATGTCGGCACTTTTTGACATGCTTGGCATTAGCGACTTGGTTACTAATTACCCTGCAGCTTTATCTGGCGGCGAACGGCAACGCGTTGCCATCGCGCGAGCATTGTACAACGATCCGTCGATCATCCTCGCCGACGAGCCAACTGCCAGTCTCGACACTAAGCGCGCTTTGCAGGTCGTTGATTTGTTAGCAGATATCGCACACCATTCTCAACGCGGCGTCATGATGATTACCCATGATACACGCTTACTTGACGCTGTCGACACCGTTTATGAAATGCGCGACGGCCATTTAAAGACGTTAACTGACGAAGGGATGCGGAAAATAAAGGCAAGTGCCATCTAAAAGGTGCTGTCGTAAACGCACTGACTGTTACCAGCTAGCGGCTAGCAACGAAGAAACACCCCAAAGAATTAGCACTCAATTAAAAACAGTGCTAAAAATTTGCACCATCTCCTAGTAAAAGGATTATAATGAACTTGTATCAAAAATGAGTATAAATCATGGAGGTAATCATTATGGCATCAGTAGATCCTGAAAAGACATTGTTTCTCGATGAACCAATGAACAAGGTATTTGACTGGAGCGACAGCGAAGCACCTGTACGTGATGCGCTGTGGGATTATTACATGGAAAAGAACAGCCGTGACACCATTAAGACTGAAGAAGAAATGAAGCCAGTCTTAGATATGTCCGACGACGAAGTCAAAGCTTTGGCCGAAAAGTTCCTCAAGAAGTAACCATCGTCAAACAACTGAATATCATGAACCGCGGATCGCACTATCGGGTCGCGGTTCTTTTTTTTGCAAATTTTAGGAAGTCCCTCACGCCAAATAATTAATTTCTTTTGCGCTTGACCCTGACCTTACGTCACGGTTTATTGTTATAGTTGATTAAGGGAGCGCGCGAACCAACTCGGTTTGAAACCAGCGTATAAGCGACTTCAAGGACATCGGCCGGGTCTTGGCCATGGTACTTGGAAGTGTCTGG
>OBVA01000923.1_pt1 | contig 11374 bp, 10 predicted proteins | sample 1495021 | NCBI WGS metagenome assembly OBVA01 (sample SAMEA2579965, study PRJEB22360) | human gut metagenome | biome: human gut; feature: human-associated habitat; material: faeces | place: Denmark | collected 2008/2010
GGAAGGCCCACCTCGGAGCGCCCTGAGGCTGGCCCCGGCGCCCCCGTGGGCGAGGGGTGCGCCGCCGCCCTGGCCCTTGTCCTAGAGGAATGCTCCAAGCGCGGTATCGCCACGCATCGCCTAAACGATATGGTCGCATGGGCGCAGGTGGGAGACCGCGGTCCTCTGGCGGCGTTTCCCGTGCACTTGGATGTAGTTCCAGCCGGGGACGGTTGGTCGCGCGACCCCTATGCCGGCGAGATAGAGGATGGCATCCTGTACGGTCGCGGCGCCATGGACAACAAGATTTCTACCGCAATCCTCATCGAACTTTTGGGTGATCTGGTATCGCAGACAGATGAGCTGCCCTGCAGGCTTCGTCTCATTTTTGGTACGGACGAGGAGTCCGGCATGGGAGACATGCGCTCCTATCTTGACGCCGGCTGCGAACAGCCGCGCTGGGGTTTTGTGCCTGACGCCTCTTTTCCCGTGGTGCGCGGCGAGAAGGCCCGCCTTCACCTGCGCCTGACCAGCGCCTCTTCAATGGATGGCGTCGAGATTGTCGCCGGGACGATGGCCAACGTGGTTCCCGATCGTGCCGCCGCCCGTGTTGACGCACGGCAGCTCGAACACGCCGCCCTCGATAAGCTGGAGCACACCGGTCTCATCGTGCGCAGGGGCGATGGTTCGGTAGAGCTTTCCGCATGCGGCAGGTCGGCGCACGGGAGCTGCCCGGAGCGCGGGGAGAATGCCGCCGCTTCGTTGCTCAACGCCCTTGACGGTTTGCTGCCCCGTACATCGGATGTGGGGCGCGCCGCCCTAGCGGACCTCTCGGTATTGCTGTGCCGCGACGTGCATGGCGAGGCTTTGGGTATTGCGCGTGAGGACGCGCTTTTTGGTCCCACCACAGTCAATTTGGGCATGGTGCGCCTAGATTCTTGCGGAATGAGCTGCGAGCTCGATGTGCGTTTTGGTCGAGGCTTGGACCAGGAAGAGGTTCTTGATCGCATGCTTCGCGCGTTTGGTTCCGCATGGAGCGTCGAAGTCCTCGCTTCAAAACCCGTCCACCTTGTGGACCAGGATGATCCGTGTTTGAAGGTCCTGCTATCCGCCTACGAGCGCGTGACGGGACTGCCCGGATCCTGCTCCGTTATGGGTGGAGGAACGTATGCCAGCTTGCTGCCCGCCTTGGTGGCGTTTGGCCCCAAGTTCCCCAATACGCACTGCGGTGCGCACGGTATTGACGAGCACGTAGCTCTAGAAGACGTGGCTCGGGCGACCGAGGTGTATCGAGAAGCGCTGCGAGGAATTATCAGCCTTGCAGACAATGAGAAGGAGTAACGTCAAATGGTCGATTTTATCGGGCTGTTAAAAAAGGAAGTTCTGCCGGCAGAGGGCTGCACCGAACCCATAGCCGTGGCGTATGCCGTCGCAATCGCGGCGGAGCATCTGGGCGGCGCGGTCTCTCGCATCGACCTTAAACTAAGCGCCAACATCATCAAGAACGCTCTTGGCGTGGGCATTCCTGGCACCGGCATGGTGGGCATCGACATCGCCGCCGCGCTGGGCGCCGTGGTGAAGCACTCTGAGAAGAAGCTCGAAGTGCTTTCCGGCTTTACGCCAAGCCAGCTTGATGCCGCGCGTGCTCTAGTGGATACCGGCGTTATCCACGTCGAGCAGAAGGCGACCCCAGAGGTCCTCTATATCGAGGCCATCGTCTCCGATGGAACGGATACCGCCCGCGTCATCATCTGCCGCGATCACACCAACGTGGTGCGCATCGAGCGCAACCGCGAGGTGCTGGTCGATCGAAAGATCTCGGTGGGCGAAGGAGAGGAAGACGAGGGCACGGGTTTGACGCTCGAAAACATCTTCGAGTTCGCCACTACGGTTCCCTTTGAGGAGATAGCCTTCATCCTCGATTGCGTCCCCATGAACACCCGTGTTAGCGAGGAAGGTCTTAAGGGCGGTTATGGGCTGGAAGTGGGTCGCCGCGTGGGCGCCGGCTCCAGCTGCCGCGGTGCCTTGCTTAACAACGCGACGCTGCGCATTATGTCCGCGACCGCGGCCGCTAGCGATGCGCGCATGGGCGGCTGCCCGCTCTCGATCATGACGTGCGCCGGCAGCGGCAACCAGGGCATTGCTTGCTCCATGCCCGTCATAGAGTTGGGCAGGCTGCTGGGTGCCAGCGATGAAGAGATCGCCCGAGCAATCGTTATCTCCGACCTCACGGTTATCCACATCAAAGAGTACATGGGTCGCCTGTCGCCGCTGTGCGGCGCGGGCATCGCGGGAGGTACCGGCGCGTGCTGCGGCATGACCTATCTGCAGGGCGGCGACCTGCAGCAGATCAAGTTCGCGGTCAATAACATGCTGGCAACGCTCTCCGGCATGATTTGCGATGGCGCCAAGGCGACGTGCGCCCTCAAGATCTGCGCCGGTACCAGCGCTGCAATCCAGAGCTCCACGCTCGCTCTTGCGGATATTTCTCCCACCAGCAAGGACGGCATCATCTTCGATGACGCTGAGGAGACCATCAAGAATATCGGCCGCCTTATGCGCGAGGGCTTTGCCCAGACAGATGAGGCGATCCTGTCCATCATGCTCGCCAAGCAGCTCAAGGCGTAGCGGCGCCACGTTATTGTCCACGTATCTAAAAGGTAGGTACCATGCTATTCTCTCCTATTCGTATCGATGAAGACGGAACGTTCTATGTTTCCGGTCAGCTGCCCAGCGACATGACGGCGAGCCTTGCGGACCAGACCGCCTCTTCTCTCGCCAACATGGACGCCATCCTGGTTGAAGCGGGCATTACTCGCGACCAGATTCGCAAGGTGAGCGTCTTCACTACGCAAATCGAAAATATCGCGCAGGTCAACGAGGCTTACGCGGCGTATTTTGACGGTGTGGAAAAGATGCCTGTCCGCAGCGCCTTTGGAGTGACGGGCTTGGTTGGAGGAGCCCTGGTCGAGGTTGACTGCATGGGCAAGATCGCGCGATAGTTTGCTTGAGCACCCGGTGCTCCCAGGGCGGGGCACCGGGCTTTTTGTATTGGGAAGTCCGAGCGGGCGGCGTTTGGCATGCCTGGCGGTTGATAGGGGATGACATGATCAAAGCGGTGGTTTTTGATAAAGACGGCGTGTTGCTCGATAGCGAGGCTGAGTACGACCGAAGGCGCAAGGTGTTCTTTGCTGAGCAGGGCATCGATGATTCGGCGTTCCCCGATTTTTACGGTTCCAACAATGATGAGATCTGGCGCACGGTCGAGCCTGTTGACGAAGCCCGTCGCGCCGAACTGTTTGAGAATTTCATTCAGCGCTTTAAGAATGAACCCATGGTCTACGCGGACTACATCTACCCCGAAGCGGAGCCTGCTTTGCGCGCGATTCGCAAAGCAGGCTACATGACCGCGCTCGCATCCTCCTCGCCACGCGCCTACATTGACAAGTTTCTAGCTGCAGCGGGGTTCGATGCCTTGTTCGACTACGTTGTGAGTGGGGAGGAATGCGCTCGTCACAAGCCGTTCCCAGATGTGTATCTCAACGCTTTTTCCGCACTTGGCGTTGAGCCGGGCGAGGTGATTGTTGTGGAGGATTCGCCCAAGGGCATCGCGGCGGCCAAGGCGGCGGGTGCTTACGTGATTGCCAGAAAGGTTCCAAGTTTTCCTGATATCGACCAGACTCTGGCTGATGAGCGCATCACAACGCTGGAAGGGGTTCTTCCTCGAGTATTGGCTCTTTAGGCGCCCGTTAACTTAAAGCTTGGGATTCAGGTGATGAATTAAACAATGGACGTCCAGGTGGAATGGGAATTTGGCCAAGCCGGTAGTCTGGAAAACGGGTAATAGTGCATTGGCTGCGAGCTGCGGAGTCGGGAATTCGCCACCATTGGATTAGAGGGGTGCCTTTGCGATTCTGAGGTACTTTTGCCGTCTCGATTCACTGCGAAGGTGTGAATGCAGAAATAGAGAGATGCGGCTGCCGGTTCTCGAGTCTAATTTTCGAAAGTTTCTGCAGGTGTCTCTTGATCTAAACGCGCGTTGCTTTTGAGCGTCATAGCCTCGACGGACTGGGGTTACGGATGACTGTTCTGTGCGATTTGTCCATGAGGTCATCTCTCTTGTTCGGAGCATGGCGGGCGTGTGCATAGTTGTGCGCTAACGTAGCATGGCACGTTGTGTAGCTAAGGGGATTCCCTTATCCTCAAGGTCGATGACCAATCGGGCCCGCAGATGCCTGCAACCGCTTTTTTCTACGCATTGATGCTCAAGGCTATACAGGGTTTTCGCGCGGAGTTTCTGCATCAGTGTTCGCGTAGCAAGGAGGTTTTAGGGCCGAGCGCTGTGGACGTACATCTCAACAGTCAAGGCTCAGCCGTTCCGAGCGTTGCTCCGCTGCGGCGGTCTTTGACGGGCGCTCCAATCGCTCGAGCGCTTGGCGGAAGATATGGCGATAAGCAAAGGCTTGGGTGAGCGCTCGGGCATATCGGGCTGTCGATGCATCAGCATCCAGCCTGGTCAGCCTCATTATTGGGGCCATGCCAGTTGTCCTACCCTAGTTCCAAATCAATCATTCTGTTTAATAAGAAAGGCGCTTGATAAAGAGAGAAACGCCACACTGCCTATAATCCTAATAATTCAACCGCTCGCAGGATATACTGAATTAAATAGTTTCTTCTGCTTTAGATTTCTGTCATCATTCCCTGTTGAGGCCTTAGCAAGTAATCGCAATCGGAGTTCAGGAGGGTCAAGTGATTTCGCATTATCGAATAGACAGCCGCGTGGTACACGGACAAACGACGACGCGCATCGTCAAAGAGCATCCCGTTGACGGAGTCATTATCGTGGACGACGGCATATCGAACGACGGGTTTATTCAAAAGATATATGCCAACGCATTGGGGTCCATTCGGATGCTGTGCTTCACCGTGGAGAAGGCTGCACGCAAACTCCCGGAAGCGGAGGCATCCAAAAAGAGCTACTTAATCATCTTTAAAACTACCGAAAGCGCGAGACAGCTTGCCGAAGTTGGTTATCGATTCAAAGGGGTATTGAACGTTGGCCCGCAGCCGAATTGCGAAGGGGCACAGCTGGTTGAAAAGATGCTCTACCTTACAGATGAACAAATAGCTGATCTGGATTACTTGGAAAGCGTGGGTACCAGCATGATTGTTAACCCGGCTTTTACCACGCCGAATCTTTCCTGGAGTGCCGCTAAAAGCAAGATGGGAGCGCGTTAGCATGTCATTCATTCAAATTCTGCTTGTAGCATGTATGTATCATCTGACCAATACGTTTGCCTCAACAGGCGGCATGGTGTTTGGCAGATACACTTGTCAGCGGCCGCTTGTGGGCGGTCTTCTGGTCGGTCTTTTGCTTGGAGACGTGCAAAAAGGGTTGGAGTTGGGAATTGCGTTCCAGCTGGCGTATATGGGCGCCTTTGCCGTGGGCGGTGCGGTCACCGTCGATGTGGGAGTGGTTTCCTACCCCATTATGGCACTTGCGATCAGCAGTGGATTGGACACGGGTACCGCGCTCGCACTTGCCGCTCCCGTGTCGGTACTCACAGCAAACCTGACTCACGTTATGCGCGCCTTTAATACGGTGTGTACCGGAATCGTTCGAAAAGCCATCGAAGAAGTCGATTATCGAAAAATGTTCCTCGGCAACGTTGTGCTTCCTCAGCTTTTCCTAGCGGGAATGAACTTTACGGTTGTTTTTGCTTTGCTGTACCTGGGAAGTGGCGCTATCGAAAGCTTCCTTGCGGTTGTTCCCCAAAACGTACTCCATGCCTTGAGCCTGCTTGGAGGGACTCTTCCTGCAGTAGGAATGGCAATGCTACTGAAATTCAATGTGAGCAGCAACTGGATGTTCATCTTCTTTGTATTGGGCTTCATGATGTTCTCCGTTATGAAGATGAGCTTCATAGCCATCGCGATTGCGTCGGCGGCCATTGCATATCTGTACTACCTAATTGAAAAAAGAGAAGAGCCCGCATTCGTCCAGACGGCGAATTGCAACGATGACGAGGAGCTTTAAGCCATGGAAAAAGATATCACCACTCGCGAGCCGTTGACGAAGGCTGAGCTAAATAAACTCTTCTGGCGTTATCAACTACAGTATCTGTACTGTTGCAACTTGGAGAATTGGCACGGCAATTGCTACGCGTACGATATGGCCCCTCTATATCGAAAGTACTACGACAAAGAAGGCCAGCGCGCGGGCATGCTCCGGATGTTCGACTTCATCAATACTGAGCAGACGACGGCAAGTGTGCTGTGGGGCGTTCTCGTTGGTATGGAGGAACAAAAGGCATTGGGGGCAGACGTGGACGATGAGATGATCCGCACCGTTAAATCCTCGCTCATGGGCCCACTCGCGGGCATCGGAGACAGCTTGATCCAAGCGACGGCGCTCCCCCTGCTGACAACGATCGCCATCTCTTTGGCTGGAACGGGCCCCTACAGCCCCCTTGGCCCCGCGCTTTTCATCGTGGTCACCCCAATTCTGCTATGGATATATGCCCGCTTCCTCTTTGACAAGGGCTACGAGCTTGGTAAAGAAGCTGTGTCGATGCTCATGGGCCGAGCCATGGAAAAAATAAAGGTCGCCGTACAGTTATTCGGCATTATCGTAATCGGCGCACTCTCCGCCAGCTACGTAAAGCTGACAACGCCCCTTCAGTTTGCTGCGTCGGCGGATGCCGACCCCGTGGTGATTCAGGAAATCATAGATGGAGTTTTCCCTAACCTTCTGGGCCTTCTGCTCGTGATTGGATGTTGGTGGCTGCTTGCTAAAAAGGGGATGTCCGTTACCAAGGCCATCTTTGGGCTCATGGCGGTAGTGGTAGCGCTCGGCCTTATAGGAATTCTTTAGGAGGCAAACGCAGTGCGAAAGATATTTCATCTTGAACCTATTTATAAATCCTTTGTTTGGGCTGGCAGAAAGCTGATTGACGAATTTGGTCTCGATCAGAATATGGATAAAATAGGGACGATCTACTGCGCAATCGCTATTCCTGGAGATCTTGATTCGATAGTTCGTGAAGCGAATGAGCCTCTCTCTCTTTTTTACGCTCGTCATCAAGAGTTGTTCGGGTGCAGCGAGCCAGATTTTCCGGTTCGAATGACAATAACCTGCAATGAGGGATTTCAGTCGTATCAATCGCATCCCGATGACGCCTACGCCCTCGAACACGATGGATGCCGTGGAAAGGTGTCTGGAGCTGTCGCGCTTCGCGAGAGCGACCATGTGGGCACGTGGCTATTTGGTCACAAGGCGAGTAGTCGCGAAGAGTTCCGAGAGCTTGTTTATGCTAAGGACTGGGATCGATTGTTTGACACCCTCGAAGTTCGTGATGGGGACTATGTGCATACTCCGGCTGGAGTGATACACGGTGGATGGGGCAGTGGAATTGTGTCTGCCACGTTTGGAACGAACGGAGACTTGACTTATCGGTTTTATGACAATGACCGTAACGACCCCAATCGCCCGTTGGAGATAGACAAGGTTTGTGATTGCGCAAGTTTTCCCGAGCTTCCGTTTTGCGCGGAGCGCGTTAAGCCGATTAAAACAGAAGGTATCCTGCGTTACGACTACCATGATATCGACGGGGAATACGTTGCCAAAAAGTTCAAGGTAGGTGGTTCGGGGTCCTACAGCTATGACAGCTTCCTGATTATGACGTGCGTAGATGGATCAGGGATTATCGATGATGAGCCCATAGCAAAGGGCGATACCTTGCTCATTCCTTGCGGCTACGGTGAGTTTGAACTCAAGGGATCAATGGAGCTTATTGCAATTTCTTATCATGAGAAAAGTGGCGATACGCAATGAGGCGTGTGGTCATCATTGGTTCCGGTCGTACTGGCCGAGGAATGTTTGGTGAGATGTTTTACCTAGAAGGGGGCTTCGACTTAGTTTTTGCAGACATTGACTCAGAACTGATCGGGGCGCTTCGTGAACAAGGGTATTACACGGTCGAGAAGAAGAATCTTCTTACAGGGAAAGTGGCTAAAACGCGAGTGGATAAATTCCACGCCATCGATGTGAAGCGAGACCATGAAGAATATATAGATTTCCTGGTAAAATCCGAATTGGTTGCAACGGCAGTTTTTCCTGAATCGTTTGATGTTGTCGCGTCCGATCTGGCGGAAATGGTGAGCTTGCGAACCAGTCGAAATGTGGTGGAGCCCGTCGCTGTGCTTCTTGGCGGAAACTATGTTGGACTTAAAGCACGTTTCGACATGGCGATAACAACCCGCTTGGCAGGGTCAGAGAGGGATTATTACGACAAATACGTTACGCTGATTACCACAAAAGCCAATCGTAAGGTTGTCTATCCTGTTGCTTTTGGAGAGGACGCATTGGCGCTTACGGGTGATGACAAATCGGTTCTTCAGGTTGACGATGCGTTCCGTTTTGAACCCGGCTGGGGCATGCCCAAGTTCTTCGAGCCTGTTGAGTCGTGCGAGCTCAGCATGATAAAGAAGATTTGGAATGAGAACCTGCTTCATTGTTCGCTTGGTTTCATGGGGGCTTACGCGGGCTATGAAACTATTGGGCAGATCGCATCGAATAGACGGGCTTGGGAGCTGGCAAAGTACGCATGGCTTGAGGGAAGGCGTGCTTTGGAGCTTGAATATGGAATGCCCATGCCGTCTGAGAGCGAGATTCGTGAGACGTTCAACAAATTTACAAGTCCTTATTTGTCCGACTCAATCAGCCGTATCGTTCGTCAGCCGATAAGGAAGTTACAGCCAAATGATCGGTTTTTGGGGCCAGCGTTCCTGTGTATGAAGCATGGAATCAACCCGTACTTTATCCTACATGCGGCATCATATGGATTCTGCTATATGGATGAGAATGAACCGCAATCAATGCAGATTGCCGATGCCGTGCGGAAGGATGGGATCGAAAGTGCTGTGGCGACTGTGTGCGGACTTGATGTTCGTGACGAGCAGTCTCGATTCGCCAGGGACATGATTGTTGCCGGAATACGTGAGATAACGGCTGGCGATTCTGAAGTGATAATGCAGGTTGCCTAGTATTATTGATGTACTAAGATGAGGACGGGCGCCGTTGGTCGAGCGGCGCCCATGTGGCAAGCGAGGGTTTCAATGTTTTCCGCTGCGGTCAAAAGTATGTATCCGAAGTTTACGATGGCCGAGAAGAAGATTGCAGATTACCTGCTTGTCAACCGAGGCGATCTTGCGGACATGACCTCCTACGAACTTGCAGAGCGACTTGGCGTTGGGCAATCGACCGTTATTCGCTTTTCTAAAAAAATGGGATATCGTATGTTTGGCGAGCTCATAGAAGATGTTCAGCACGCAAAAGGTGGCGTTGCGTCGGAGATTGAACCAGAAGATGCACCTTATGAGATTTTGTCGAAACTGCACGGACAATACCATGGATTTATCGACGCGGTTGTCAAAAGCAATGCCGGCGATAACTTTGATGCAGCGGCGCGTTGCATCAACAAAGCGGCAGCCGTGGTTTGTTACGGGTTCCTAAACAGTCGCATTCTGGCAAACTACCTTAGCGACTCCCTAATTGAACTGGGGATTCAGGCGATATACGAATGCGACTACGTGCAGGCAAAGCGCAGGATTCACTTGCTGAACCCCGAGTGCGATGCCGTCGTCGTAATCTCAAAATCTGGCGAGAAGGCTGAACCCGTAGGAATCGCGGAATACGCTCAATTGCTAGGAATCTCTGTTATATCCGTTTCCGACGCTGCAGGTAATTCGCTATCCAGAAAGTCGGACATTCATATCAAGATCCTTGAAGATGGTAACCGCTCCACTCCCGCCCCTGCAATGGGTACATTTGCTGGCGCGCTTCTTGCTCTCGATGCGCTCACGATGTGTGTTTTTCAACTTGATAGAAAGCGTTATCAAAAAAGCTACGGCGAAAGCCTCGTCGCGGCGTTCTCTGCGCGCCGATGACGGCGGGCGGGGCCAGCGCCCCTAGTCCGCAGGTTTGTGGCAAGTCGCGTTAGCTTAATTCCCTTGAGGCTTGGGAAGCTGGCGAGATCAGTGGGTGCTTCTTACGCCTTTTGATGCTAGATGGCAATTTTTGTTTGCTGACTTTTCGCGCTTCCGTTGGTTTTTGTGATGAGTGGTGGCCAGGCTTATTGTTTCCAAGCCGAACGTGCATCAGCCGCACTTGGCGTTGTGCATCAGTTTTTATAACGACGTGCGGACATCTTCTGAATGCACGCACGCAATAAATGAGGTGCAAGCTCCCAAGATGATTGCCGAGAACGTCGGTGATTTGAGTTTGAAGTCGGTTTTTTTTGGAGGCTCGTCCAGCGTTTAAGGACGACCCCATGATCCGAGCGGACCGCAACTATCTCGAAGCGGGGTGGGCATTGCGCGCGATTCACAAAGCAGGATTTATGACCGCGTTCGCATCATCTTCGCCTCGCGCCTTTTGTGAAGCGTGATGTCTCTGGACTTGTTTACAAGAAGCGTGTCATATACGTTGGTATGCAAATGACCTCTCCATCCCGACGAAGGTCTTTGGTATATGCAAGGAAGCGGCGTCCGATTCTGGATGCGTACTTTTCTCCAAACGCATCAAGTGAGGCATGGGTTTTGTATCCTGAGGACTTAACCTCAACGGGAGAGATCTTTTTACCGTCACTTATAACAAAGTCAATCTCGTAATTCCGATTTGCGCCCACTTTTGGCCAAGTGTGATAAAACAGCCCGTGTCCTTGCGCAGCTAATTCCTGCGCAACGACGTTTTTGTAAACCGAGCCGAGATTTGCTGGTAGCTTGTCAGAAAGCAATGCTTGGTACACGGTATTGTCAGTAAAGTTCCTGTCCTTGAACATGAGGGTCACAAACAATCCCGTATCAGCAAGATATAATTTGAATTTCTCAAGATCTATACTTGAAGACATTCCCACGTTGGGATCATCAACGTGGTAAGCCACAAGGGTTGTCTTCGATTCCTGTAGTTCGGAGATTTCTTCAAGCACATCAGATGCTTGGCGATTGGCCAGGACTGAAGAGACTTGGTATCGAGAGGCCTTTTTCGACAGCTGGGCGGGAATTGCGTCAAATAGGAGCGACAGGGTTCCTGACGGGCTGATATTATGAAAATCCTCTTCATAAAGCGAAATGATGCCGCGCTTGACAGCGTCAACAGCCTGGAGGTTGTTGGTTTCAATGTAAGAGCTGACAGCCTGGGGCATGCCGCCTACCAACATATAAAGGCGGAAGTCCCTCATAAGCTTACGGTTGAGCTGATCTCCAAGAGACAGTTTTTCGTCAAAGGTGTGCTTCAACAGGGGAATTGTACTCGCATCGCCAAGCGTCCATTTGAATTCCTCAAAATCCATGGGCCGCATCTGAAGCTTATATTCTTCGCTGGGAATAACAATTC
>OBVA01000924.1_pt1 | contig 11370 bp, 10 predicted proteins | sample 1495021 | NCBI WGS metagenome assembly OBVA01 (sample SAMEA2579965, study PRJEB22360) | human gut metagenome | biome: human gut; feature: human-associated habitat; material: faeces | place: Denmark | collected 2008/2010
CGCAGATCATCGACTTCACCGACAAGGACGGCAACGACACCATGCAGCAGCAGATTGATGCCAACTACTACCGCATCAAGAGCGAGGTTAAGCAGATTGTCGCTGACGAGATCGAGCGCATCAAGGCGGATCCGAAACTCTCACACCTGATCAAAAACGGATAATAAGCGTAAATTTCTACCTTAGTAGTAAAACAGTTGTTTTTATATAGTTTTACCAAGTTGGTTGAACAGCGCAAATTGTTGAATAATAGCGAATTTAAGCAATTTTTCGCCAAGAGCGCAAACCGAAAATTACGCAGCCATGGAAAATAGCAGGGAAAAGGATAACTGACCAAGGAGCAACTTGATATAATGTGGCAGGCTGTCTGCATCTGTCTAGGAAAGACACCGCAGGCGGTCAGGACGTGCTGGAAATGCATAAAACACTCCAGGCGAACAAAGTCCTGTTCAGGATGACGGATGAAAGAACAAGGGTGCAGCAACGGACGAGTACCTGCAACAGTTGAGCCGACAGATAGACCGGTTGGAAGGGTTGAAAGTAAACCACAGCCATAGTTTCAACGTGACATATTCCAGGTCGTATCTTGTTCAAGTCACCATCGTGGAATTGTTTCTTTTTTCGCTGGTGCATAACGCATGGCAGCTTAAAAGGGGCTGGCGGCTCAAATACCGCTACGTTCTGATGTCGGGAAATGCGGACGCCAAGACACTTGACAGGCTGGAGAACTGCTTCGAGTGGAACAGGGACAGGAAGCTAATATGGAAGATCAGGAAAGAGGTGGAGGACTTCGAGCGTTGGACGGAAAAGAAAGTGGCAGAAATGCTGCGTGCTAAAAGACAACAGCCGGGAGTGGGGAAATAACATACAAGAAAGAAAAAGGTCCAAAATATACCGTACTTCCTGATTTTTAAACGCTTCAAGTTATTGATTACAAGAACGGATTGTCTGAAGACGAAATTGTTAGATGATCAAAGTGACCATAACAACCGTATGGTATTTCTTGTTATAGTCGGTTGCATCTGATTATGCAGGAATTTTAATGTACATATTCAAATATAAATATTGATATAGGCCAAAAATACGGTTTATTTATTAATAAAATCATGATTACTGAACAAATTGTTAAAAAATAGAGCTAAATTGATAAGTTAAAAATCAAAATATTCATCTTATTTTGCAAAAAATATATTATTAATATTAATAACTATAACAAGTATGGTTAATTTTTACTGCTCGTTTTTCCGTAAATCAAGGAATTATTTTAGGTATTGATTATATTGATTTATTCCTCATTTTATATATTTAAAATTAAACAATTACATGAATTTATTCAAATCATCAGTTCTGTGCGGCATGGTCATAGTGTCATTCATGACATCCTGTACAGACGTGGATATCACCATGCCCAAGGGGCCCAAAGGTGATACGGGGCTTTCAGCCTACGAGTTTTGGAAGGAAAAAGTTGCGGATGGAACCGTCAACTGGCCGAAGGATCAGACAGAAGTCGCTGACTTCTTCAAGTTTCTCAAGGGAAAAGATGGCAAAGACGGGAAGGATGGTCAGAGTGCTTTCGAGCAGTGGAAAGACATGATTGCCAGCGGTAGCGTGGACGACCCGCATAATCCCGGCGAGAAATGGCCCTCCGAAAACAACACGGTACAGGATTTCTGGCGTTTCCTGACCGGAGCCAGCGGAGAGGACGGACAGACACCGCATATAGGTGATAACGGCAACTGGTTCATTGGGAAAGAGGATACCGGTATCGGCGCACGTGGGCGTGACGGTCAGGATGGTAAAGACGGTAAAGACGGAACGAATGGTCGTGATGCTATACCGCCGACAGTCACCATTGGCGATAACGGCAACTGGTATATTAACGGAACGGATACAGGCAAGCCTGCTTTCGGTAAGGATGGCAAAGATGGAAAGGACGGAAAGGATGCCGTGCCTCCTACGGTCACCATCGGCGATAACGGCAACTGGTTTGTGGACGGAACGGATAACCGGAAAAAAGCCGCTGGGCAGGACGGGAAATCTCCCGAGGTTGCCATTGGCGATAACGGCAACTGGTATATAAATGGAACGGATACAGGCAAGCCCGCTTTCGGTAAGGATGGCAAAGATGGAAAGGACGGAAAGGATGGAGCTAACGGAGCCAACGGTAAAAGTGCCTACGAGCTTTGGAAAGAGTATATCTCGTCCGGTGATGTGGACAACCCGCATAATCCTGACCAAAAATGGCCGGCGGACCGGAACAAGCAGACTGATTTCTGGGATTTCCTGACCGGAAAATCCTCTGTTATCGAGATAGAAGTTGGAAAATACAATGTTATTCCTGAATACTGGAACTCTTCCCTGAAAGAGTATGTTGTACCTTCGGACGGTTCGGTTCTATTTACCGTGTATGACAAGACCGGCAAAAAGGTCACAGCCGGAGTAAAGGTGAGCGACTTACCCGGTGTATCTTCTACGGATGCATTTATCACAAACGAGGAAGGGCAGTTCAAGGTCACATGGGATAAATTGCCAGACAATAAGGGTTTATCAGAAAGGAAAGGAAGTGTGACTGTAACGGTTGATGGAACGCAGGAAACGAGTGCGGGCAACACGTTGGTGCCGAATAGGATCAATGTTAGAGCTATCATTACAAGCGCATATCTGTCTAATTATTCTAATACGTCGATAGATATTTATAGGACACTAAATGTATATTACAGCTTCGAGCGTCAAGTGGATGGAGAATGGGATAAGTATCCGACGTCCATTACTACTCCTTATAATAGTATGAAATCGGCCAGGGTTAAAGATATAAACCGGCCTGTCAACGAAGGAAATGTGGACAAAGATCAGTTAGTCCGCTATAGCAATGGAAACTCATATCTCTACATCATTCGTCCGTTGGTTTTGACAGAGACGGAGAAGGCAAATGTGGCGAAGAATGATACTGTCGGCAAGTTGGCGAAATATGAATGGGACCAAACAGACAATTATGCGGCACTGTATTTTGGTGATGGTACGGGAAGTTATAATGACTATGGACAGACTGTATATTTGCAGGACAAGATACATGTCCCGGAAGTGTATCCGGCCCCATCTTTTAAAGAAAACAGTGTGTTTATTGAAATCAAGCAGGGTATTACCACCATGTGGGGAGAGATTGACACGGATAATTTACAGGATTTTTATAAAACATACGCTTACCCGATAGGGCAAGATAAATTTACAAAAGAGGAAGGAACCAATGTTTGGAAACATCCGGAAGGCAAGTTGCCGGCATCAGAGCTGGAAGAAAATCGGGCTGTATTTATAGAAATGCGTACTTTCATCAATGGAACGGGAGGAACTGTACATACCGGATCCAAGCCGTTGTCAACGGGAGGCAAGCGCTTTAAACTGACAAGCACTTATCCCAATAACTGGATTGGTCTGGATATCAGACGACGGACAGAAAGCACTGATAAAATAACATATAATATATCTAACGAGTACCGTGGGCGTTACGCTTACTATCTGTTAAAAGAGGAAGATAAGTACTATTTAGTTGATTTTGCGGACTGGTCCAAGCGGATGCCCTTGCCAATCAAGGATTGTCCTGTCGACTGGATGAATTGATTTATTTATTGGATAATTGAATATGAAGAAAAAAATAACGATATGCTTTGTGTGTCTCTCCTTGCTGTTGGTCTCTCTGGCGGTGAGAGGACAGGACACGAAAACGACCCGTCGTGTGCCTCTCCAGGCAGAGGTGACGCATGACGGACTGTCAGAAAAGGAATCAAAAGCCTGGGAGATCGGTCTCGGCGGTTCGCTGATAAACTGGAGTCGGGTGTCAGTCACTGGTTTCCGGAGTACGCCGGACAACTACTTTTATAACCTGAAAGCGAATCATCTGATGGGAGGGGCAAACTTGTACATCGCACGGGAATTGAACCGGTGGTTTTACCTGGATTTGCAGGGAAGCGTCGGTTTGACGAAAAACAACAACCGTACCGCAGGTGATGACAGGAAACGTGATTTACTGTACATGGGGGGACTGGGGCTACAATTCCGCTTTACTCCCCTGCTCAGATCCCAATGGGTTGAACCTTATCTCAGGGTAGGTGTGAACTATCTGCATAAAGACTTTGCTTCCGTATATGGCGGCAACTTTGAGGATGATCCAACCGGACAGGCATATTGGGAGTCTTCCGACATCTGGAATCCTGACGGGCGTTCATCCGACAAAAACTCGTTTGTTCCCCTGTCTTTCGGGGCGGGTGTGAAAGCCTGGTTAAGCAACTCGTTCGGGCTGGGGTTACAAGGTGAATACCTTCTGCCCGTGCAGAAGGGGCTTCCCCACTTCGTTCAGGTTTCTGCCAGTGTCATCTGGCGTATTGGCGGAAAGAGCAAACATGCGGCTCCGGTGGTACGATATGTGGAGATAGAGAAACCCGTGGAAAGAATCGTTGAGCGGGTGGTTGAGAAAAAGGTGGAGGTTCCGGCCATTATTGACACTATGGCGTGTGATCTCTTGGAGAATATCCATTTTGAATTTGACAGGGATGTCATAACAGCCACTTCGGAAAGAACGCTTGACAGGCTGGCAGAGCTACTGAAAAGCTATCCGGACAGCCGTTTCCTTATCACGGGCTACACGGACGCCAAAGGAAGCGACTCCTATAACTTGACCCTTTCCGCACGGCGTGCTGAAAAGGTGCATGCCGCCCTGATCGGGCGTGGAGTTCCCGCCCGGATGATTAAATGGCGTGGCGTGGGTAAGCGTGCGGCCATTATCTCCGCCACTGCTGCGGACAATATCCGTGAAGGGGACAGAAAAGTCCTGCTGGAACGGGTTACCAACATGGATTATTGGAATGCCCTGGATAGCAAATAACCCGAATGTTCAGATAGTGATGAAAATGGATTGAAACAGTGCGGGAATCTCATCCGCATCATTCTATTCCCAGGTCAGGAGGAGTAATACGGGGCATTTCTCCGCCAGGCCTGGGAATTTTACTTTACATGACTGGATGGACGTGCAACAGGTTTAGATGATTATCGAGAATGATTAATAAGCATAAAACCGCTTATGCTATGATTGTATTGCTGCAAAATTATAAATATAATTGTCCATGTTTTTGCATTGCTAATAAACAGATCGACACTGTTTTTCATGGGGAAGCAGGCAGAATGATCGCTCATGATAATACTTGTGATTCACATGAATGGAAAAAACTTGTGTCTTTGTAGTTTAACAATCAAAATATTAAAACTTATGAATACTCTTCTTTTGAATGCCACTTCTTCCAAAAGAAAAAGAATCACTTCTGAAGGTCATCCATACAGCCAGTTTCTTTGCATTAAAGAGCTAAAATGACAAAAAAAAGAGCTGGAATGAAAACATGTGTTTTTGAATAAATTTCGATTTTTGCAAAATAATTAAAAATTAAACCTTATGATGAAGAAAATTTTTATCAGTTTGTTTTTGTCTGGTGTTTTTATGTATCACACAAATGCCCAGACTGCAGTAGAGGGTAACAAGTTTCTGGACAACTGGTCCATCGGGATCAGTGCGGGAGGAACAACCCCGTTAACACATCATTCTTTCTTTGGAAACATGCGCCCGATCACGGGGATAGAACTGAATAAACAATTGACACCGGTTTTCGGTTTCGGTCTGGAGGCGGTCGGAAGCTTTAACACCTCACAAAGCAGGACCATTTTCGACCGCTCCAATGTCAGTCTGTTGGGGTTGGTGAACCTGAACAATCTCCTTGGGACCTATACCGGGGTTCCCAGACCTTTTGAAATCGAAGCGGTGGCCGGAATCGGGTGGTTGCATTATTATATGAACCGGGAAACGGGTTCCGATCAGAACAGCATGTCAACAAAACTGGGCCTGAACTTTAATTTCAACCTGGGAGAGAGCAAGGCATGGACATTGGCACTGAAACCTGCCCTGGTCTATGACATGAATGCTATGGGTTCCGAAGCCGTACGTTTCCATTCCGGACGGGCCGTATGGGAAATATCCGTTGGTCTGAAGTATCATTTCGGATGCAGTAACGGGAAACACCACTTTACAAAAGTGAGAGCTTACGACCAGCAGGAGGTGGATGTCTTGAACGCAAAAATTAATGAACTTCATACACAGGCCGGTAAAGATGCCAAGGCATTGCAGGAGGCAGTGCGAAAGGTAACGGAACTGGAGGCCGCACTGGACAAATGCCGCAACCAGGAACCAAAAATTGTGAAAGACACCATTGACAACACTAAAAAGACGCTGGAATCCGTCATAACTTTCCGCCAGGGCAGGACGACAGTTGACAACTCCCAACTCCCGAATGTCGAACGTATCGCTACTTATTTAAAGAACCATAAGGGAGCAAGTGTGCTCATCAAGGGTTATGCCTCTCCTGAGGGAAGCGTGGAAGTTAACGAGCGGATCGCCCGACAAAGAGCGGAGGCCGTGAAAAAAATCCTGGTGGGCAAGTATGGAATTGCAGAAGAACGGATTGTAGCCGAGGGCCAGGGAGTAGGGAACATGTTCGAGGAGCCCGACTGGAACCGGGTAAGCATCTGTACGATCAACGCGGGAACGGAATCCAGTAGCCGTTAAATGCGATCCGGAAAATACCGGAAAGATGCATTCACTTGAACAGAATGTATTAACTATATTTATTCTACACGTAATTTGAAATGCTATGAACAGGTATGTATCTGAAATGATCGGGACAATGGTCCTTGTTTTGATGGGATGCGGAAGTGCTGTTTTTGCCGGGGATATGCCCGGTGCGGTCACCACCGGGGTGGGTACCCTGGGAGTTGCCATAGCCTTCGGGCTGTCGGTGGTCGCCATGGCATACGCTATTGGCGGAATATCCGGATGCCATATAAATCCGGCGATCACACTGGGCATGTACTGCTCGGGAGGAATGGGGGGCAAGGATGCCCTGTTATACATTATTTTCCAGATAATCGGGGGGATTCTCGGATCAGCCGTACTTTTCATACTGGTATCTACGGGGCCACATGCCGGCCCTACCATGACAGGGAGCAACGGCTTTGTTGAGGGGGAAATGTTGCAGGCCTTTATCGCTGAGGCCGTCTTTACGTTTATTTTCGTTCTTGTGGCGCTGGGAGCCACGGATAAAAAGAAAGGGGCCGGTAAACTGGCGTGCCTGGTCATCGGGCTGACGCTTGTCCTGGTGCATATCGTATGTATTCCCATCACCGGAACATCAGTAAATCCCGCGCGCAGCATAGGACCCGCACTTTTCGAGGGAGGAGGCGCGATCTCACAGCTTTGGCTATTTATCGTCGCTCCACTGACAGGAGGTCTGGCCAGTGCCATAGTGTGGAAAGCCATTTCTCAGCATAGCGACAGACAACGATGAAGGGAAGGTGGATGACCCCGAGACACGTTTCTCTGTTATCCACCTTTGTTTGATACATTATTATCAACTAAAATAAAAAAAGATGTCAAAAAGTAGTTTTTTACTGGATTTTAAGGCGTTTGTCATGCGTGGAAACGTAGTAGACATGGCCGTGGGTGTGATTATTGGCGGTGCCTTCGGGAAAATAATATCTTCAGTGGTGGCAGACATCATCATGCCACCGATAGGGTTGCTGGTAGGCGGAACCAACTTCTCGGAACTGAGATGGGAATTGGAACCCGCCAGGGTAGTTGATGGAGTCGAACAGGCGGCCGTCACGATAAACTATGGAAACTTCATACAGACCATGCTGGATTTTGTGATCATCGCTTTTGCCATTTTCTTGTTCATCCGCCTGCTCTCCAATCTCAGGCGCAAAAAAGAAGAGACACCCTTGCCCCCACCTGTCCCGAGCAACGAGGAAAAGTTACTTTCAGAAATACGTGACTTGCTGAAGAAACAATGACGTTTATTCAAACGGTATGGACGGTATCGGGCAGGAACATATCTGAGGAACAGGCTACTCCTTGGCGGTGGAAATTTTCCTTTGTCCCTGAATGATAAAAATAGTGTGAACATTAAAATTCAGATATGACTAAAGCAGATATTATAAACCGGGTCTCTGAGGAGCTTGGAATCGATCGCAGGACCGTTGGCCTGGTAATCGAGAGTTTCATGAAATGCGTGAAGGATGCACTCGGCAGAGAGAGAATTGTATTCCTGCGCGGATTCGGGACCTTTTCTTTGAAGAAAAGGGCGGCAAAGAAGGCACAGAATATCCAACAGCACACAACCATATGCATCCCGGCTCGCAAGGTCCCTCATTTTAAACCCTCGGAGTCTTTCTTGGTTCTCCGGAAAGAAGATAATCGAAAATAGACCGGGAGTGAATCTACCCCTTCCATTGTCAGGGAGGGGTGGATTTTAATGTGTTTTATGGAAATTTATCAATCATGTTTTACTCCTGTTTTCCAGCCCCGTTCAGATATGGACTACAGGATCATAGATGACCGGACGATCATGTAGATTCCCGGTAAACCTGTAAATAGACTGTTATGCGTGTTTTCAATCTTTTATTGTTGATCTCCATGTTCATTCCCTTTCCGCTGCCCGCTCAGGTGGGCGAACGTTATATAGAGGTAACCGGTACTTCCGAGATAGAGGTAGTTCCTGACAGGATTCATTACGTTATCGAAATAAGGGAGTACTTCGAAGAAGAGTTTGATGGCGTATCCAAACCGGAAGAATATCGGACGAAGGTTCCTCTTACCAGGATAGAGGAGGAATTGAAGCAGGTTTTGAAAATAGTCGGAGTGCCACGGGAGGCAATCCGCACAAAGGATGTGGGCGATAATTGGCGTAAGCCGGGACAGGATTTTCTGGTTTCCAAATCATTTGATGTCACGTTACGTGACTTCACACTGATTGATGAAATTTTAAAACGGGTGGACACAAAAGGAATTCATACGATGTATATAGATAAACTGGAACATAGGGATATCCTGTCCTATCACAGGAAGGGCAAGATAGAAGCACTGAAAGCGGCACGGGAAAAGGCGGTTTACCTGCTGGAGGCAATAGGTAAGAGGCCGGGTGAGATCATCCGCATCGTGGAAGGAGGGGATGCTGGAAAAGAGATGTTTGCACAAGGTCATATCTTATCGGTTGCCCCGCCCCCATTTGAGAGAAGCCGCACGATAAAAAAGAGATATTCGATGCTGGTCCGGTTCGGGATCGTGGATCGATGAACCGTTATTATAACAAATCCCGGAATGGACTTGCAAGAGAAGATAACGGGCATTCGGGTTTGCGGTGAAATATCCGGCCTTTTCTCTGACCGGTAAATAGATTAATAGATTCAACTCACGATAAGATGAAAGATTATTACTTTATTATGAATGCCGGGGTAAAAGCCGGAGGGGAGATCACCCATGCGGTATTAGAAGGGAAAATTGTATCCGCACCGAAAGGATACGATGCCTTCACGGGGATTGAAGCGGCCAGGGAGAAACTGGCTTGCGGGAATATCCGTCAGCAGATGGAAGAATTCGGTATCGAACTTGAGATCGTGCCGGTAAATACTGATTTTTTACTACGATGAAGGAATATTGCGTTTATTGGTTTGAAAACGGAGAACCGAGGCACGAGGTATTTTCCTGTCTGGACGGGGCGGAGATGTTTTCCTGCATGATAAGAGGACAGGACGGCGTGGAACACGTGGAAATATCCGAGGAAGATATTTCCGCTCCGGAGGAATTCCGGGAAATATGCCCCGGAGATTTCTCTTGAACATATGACATGGATCCGGGGTCCTTTTTTGCCGTAGCCTGGCGGTAAAGGGACCTTATCTGGTTGTAAAATCGGGCAGTGTCAACCATTTTTTCACCGATTAATCGCATACGCAAGATGAAAGCTCCACGGAAAATTTATACATGGACCAGTATCCTGCTTTTCGTGTGCTGTTCCCTTATTTTTCTTTCATGTGAAAAGGAAGAGCTCGGGGAAGCCATGGAAAATCGGAAAACGTTATTCATGTTTCTGCCGTGGTCCACTGACCTGACAGGCTATTTTTACACCAATATCGCGGATATGGAGGCGTGTGTAAGCAGAAGGGGGCTGGAGCATGAAAGAATTCTCGTGTTTATGTCCACGAGCTCTACGGAAGCCACGATGTTTGAGATCATACATTCCAAAGGAAAGTGCGATCGTAAAACGCTGAAAAGGTATGGCACTTCGGGGTTTACTACGGTGGAGGGCATAACGGGGATATTGAACGACGTGCAGGAATTTGCTCCTGCTCCGGTTTACGCTATGATCATAGGTTCCCATGGCATGGGATGGCTTCCCGTGGACGGTACACAGGCGGATTCCCTTTTCCAGCCGCTGACACGCTATTTCGGGGGACTGACCCGGGAGTTCCAAACGGACGTGGGTACCCTGGCCCGGGGGATTGTAGGCGCGGGCGTCAAAATGGAGTATATCCTGTTTGACGATTGCTATATGTCATCCGTAGAGGTTGCCTATGAACTGAAAGAAGCCACAAGATTTCTTATAGCCTCTACCAGTGAAATGATGGCATACGGAATGTCTTACGCCACTGTGGGGGAGTTCCTGCTGGGAAATCCTGATTACGGATCCCTTTGCGAAGGATTCCACGACTTTTATTCAACCTATGAAATGATGCCCTGCGGGACACTGGCTGTGACAGATTGCTCTGAATTAGATAATATGGCTGCTATCATGAAAAGTATCAATGACAGGTATGTTTTCGATGATTCCCTACAAGGAGAACTCCAGGGACTGGACGGATACACCCCCGTCATCTTTTATGACTTTGCCGATTATGTCCTCACCCTCTGCTCTGACCCTGTCCTGACAGCCCGCTTCAGGGAACAGCTGGAGCGGCTTGTTCCCTATAAAACCCATACGGGTAAATTTTATTCCAGGACCAAAGGGCCCCTTCCCATACATACTTTCTCGGGTATAACGATCTCGGACCCGAGCACCAATCCCATGGCCTTACTGAAAGGTACGACCTCTTGGTACAAGGCCACACACGAATAACCCCGTGGAAAACGGACAGATGAAAATACCCGCGTATGACGCAAATATTCCCCTTTCTTCATAAAATTTCCGATAAGTTCGGACAGCATCGAAAATAATTCTACACGTATGTACCATATATAATTTTGCAGTGATATTTTTATTTACAGTTTATTCGGGGTAAAAAGGTCACGAGAAAATCAAAACTTCAATTACTCTCGAACCGGAATGTGACAAATCTACGAACAGGAGGACAAACGAGGATACCTAAGCCGTAAATTGCACGTTTCCAGCATTCATCCCATATCTTTACGTCCGGTTTCAATCGGAACCTTAAAAATATTCACCATTTAATTTTTTCAGATTATGGACGAACAACCGGACAGCAGCCAGCAGTTAATGGACATCC
>OBVA01000928.1_pt1 | contig 11349 bp, 10 predicted proteins | sample 1495021 | NCBI WGS metagenome assembly OBVA01 (sample SAMEA2579965, study PRJEB22360) | human gut metagenome | biome: human gut; feature: human-associated habitat; material: faeces | place: Denmark | collected 2008/2010
AGCCGGCAGCAACCGCACGCATGCTTACTGCATCCGGTCCACCTTCTAAAAGCAACTCTTTCCCCACGCGCAGAATTTCTTCACGTGAGGTTGCGTTCTTATTCATTCTCATCCCTCCAACATGAACAACGTTCATGTTGATAATACACCCTTTGTCCTGACTTTTCAAGGACCAACCTTTTTCGAAAAAATAACAAAAAACGCGTCCTCCCTTTTCATAGGGAGAACGCGTTTTCATTATTCTTCAATCATATCTTCCGGTTTTTCAAGGAAGTATTTCATACCAACCTTCTTAAGCTCGCGCATGCTGCGCAGCCCTTCAAAGGAGACGTCATGGGGCACCTCACGACCGACGATTGCCACCAGTTCATTGATGACTTGGTCATATTCCTCGTCACTGCGAGCATGCACCATGGTGTAGAAATTATACGGGAATTTTTCGCTACGATTGCGCTTGTAGCAATGGGTAACCGCAGGATGGGCACTCACACGTGCGCCGACATCACGAATACGTTCGTCCGGCACGTCCCAAACCACCATCACGTTGACCTTATAGCCTACGTTTTTGTGGCGCAAGGCGATGGAGATGCGCTTAAGACAGCCCTTATCCATCAAGCCTTGGATGCCTGCAATCAATTCTTCTTCGGTCATGCCGAGAGACTCTGCCACCACGCGATAAGGCTCCGGCACCAACGGCAAATCCTGTTGGAGCGCACGCACGATGGCTTTTTCAGTTTCAGTGACCGGCTGTTGCATGGGCGTCCCCTCCTTCCTTTGCCACATCGAAGGTGACGTCAATTTTAAAGCGCTCGCTCATTTCAAAGCGCATCATATCCTGCACATAACCGCAGTCTTCGATTTGATCGAGAATCATATCGAGGGTCGGTTGGTTGATGGCAATGATGGTAAACCAAATGCTGTACTCGTGGCTGCGCTCGTAGTTATGGGTAATCCCCGGGTATTTGTTGATAAATGCCACCGCATCGTCAAAATCGCCGGCCTTTGGCTTGACGGCGACCAGCATAGATTGATAGCCCAGCTTGCGAGAATCAAAGAAGCCGGACATACGGCGGATGATGTTTTCTTTTTTCATGCGGTCAATGCGATAAATCACATCGGATTCGGTGACTTCACCGCCAATTTCCTCTGCCATCGCTTGGTAAGGGCGGGAGGTAATGGCAATGCCACGTTGGAGAATCATCAATATTTGGCGGTCAATGGCGTCTAATTCAAACATCGTCATTCTCCTATTCTTTGTTGCGAATGCACAGTGGGTCGGCGCTCATGTAGTCACCCTTATGGTAATAGGCGGCACGGGCGCGGCAACCACCGCATTTACTGCCGTATTCGCACGCTCCACATTCACCGCTGTATTGCATGGTGCGCAGGGTTTTGAAGGTGTCGTTTTCAGCCCAAATACGGTCAAACGGCAAATCACGCACGTTGCCAATTTCCATTTTCATATAGGCGCAAGGCTGCACGTCGCCTTTCGGGCTGATGATGCAGTAGCTGATGCCTGCCAAGCACCCTTTGGAAAAACGGTGCTTTTTTCCCACCTTGTCAGCCACACGAATAAACTGTGGCGCGCAGGTTGGTTTTACTTCAATTGGCACTTCCTTGGCCTTGGTCATGATGCGTGTGAGCACATCTTCGTAGGCTTCGCGGTCCAATGCCATATCGACAATGTCTTCGCCACGACCGGTTGGCACGAGGAAGAAGATATGATGGGCACGGGCACCGATTTCTACGGCAAAATCCATCATCTCAGTGATTTCCCCTTCGTTCCAATCCATGACGGTGGTGTGAATTTGAAAGCCCAAACCGGCGTCACGGCAGTTTTTCATGCCTTGTACCGCGGCTTCCCAAGCGCCTTCCTTGCCACGCAGTTCATCATGCTTTTGTGGGTCTAAACTGTCTAAGCTGATGCCAGCTGCCATGAGCCCCGCCTCTTTAAGGCGAAGCGCCACTTCCGGTGTAATCAGGGTGCCGTTAGACCCCAATACCGGACGCAAGCCTACTTCACGTGCGTGAGCAATCAATTCGTAAATGTCGGGACGGGTCAATGGTTCGCCACCGGAAAAAATCATAATGTGAAAACCCGCCTTGGCAATTTCATCAATGAGTTTTTTGCCTTCTTGGGTGTTCAATTCGCCTTCCGCCAACGGACCGGATTCACGATAGCAATGCTTGCAATAAAGATTGCAGGCATTGGTGGTGTTCCAACTCATAATGTTCATACGTTTTCCTCCGGCGCCGGCATGGCACGTTCTTCATCGGTTAAGTAGCAGGCTGGGTCAAAGCCCCAGAAATCGCCGGTGACGGCTTCCCCGCGGGCACGGAAATTGCCGTTACAGATATTAAGCCAGCTGCAAGCACGACATTTTTCATCAAGCAATGCCTTGCGGTCTTTAAGACCTGCCAAAAGCGGAATGGAGGTGTCACACCAAATATCGCTAAACTTGCGTTCGCGCACGTTGCCTAAGGTGTGATGTTGGGTAAATTGATCCGGATGCACATTGCCTTCATTGTCAATATTGGAAAAAGCAATGCCGGAGCGGTTCCCACCATTGATACGAAGCAATCGATAGATATGCGCCGCACGTTCCGGATCCTTTTCACGGAATTTCAAATACATATAAGGGCCGTCGGCGTGGTTGTCCACGAGAAGCACCTCTTTTTTGATGCCGCGCTTGTCAAAGTCGAGCACGCGGTCAATGATGAGGTCCACCACGGCACGGGTTTCCTCCGCGGAAAGGTCATCGTGTTTGATGGCCTCTCCGCGACCGGAATACACCAAATGGTAGAAGCAAATACGGTCAATGCCTTCTTCTTCGAGCAAATCGAGCACATCGGACACATAATCCATATTTGCCTTATTGATGGTAAAACGTAAGCCTACACGTTGCCCCACACTGCGGCAATTGCGAATGCCTTCAAGCGCACGGTCGTAGGCGCCTTCTACACCACGAAAATCATCATTCACTTCACGCACCCCATCAATAGAGATGCCAACATAGCCAATGCCATGGTCTTTGATTTTTTGAGCCACTTCCGGGGTAATTAAGGTCCCGTTGGTGGATAAGGTCGCACGAATACCTTTTTCACGAGCGTGGGCAGCCAAGGTGAAAAAGTCTTTGCGAATCAACGGCTCTCCACCGGAGAACAAAATCACCGGTACGTTAAAGTCCGCCAAATCATCAATCAAAGTCAAGGCTTCTTCGGTAGACAATTCGTTGTCGTAGGTCTTTGCTTCGGAACTGGAGTAACAATGGCGACATTTGAGGTTGCAAGTGCGTGTGTAGTTCCAACTCACCACCGGTCCGCGCCCTTCGGCAACGCCGTTTTTGGCATTCTTACTTGCCGGTGTATATCGCAAATCATCCCCATAATAGGTATCTCCCGTAAGGAGCTTGGTTAAGCTTAACATGGTGTAGGTTCCCTTCAATAAAAAAGCTAAAATTAGCCGAGCAAATTCTTCATTGCCACTTGCAATCCGGTGATGTGCTTATCAATGTCATCCGGATTCACTTGGTCAAATTCACTGTTGGTGTCACTCACAATGGCATCAAGGAAAGCGTTGGCGTTGGCCAAAGTCATCTTGAGCTCACTCCACTTGTCTTGGTCATAGAGTTCTTCCTTGAGGGCAGCGCAACCGTCAATCATTTGTTGCAAGAAGGAGAGCTTGTTTAAGAAGTTTTGATAATCACGATGGCCTACGAGCACATCCCCAAGAGGAAGGTTCATCAGACTGTCATCGGCATAGATTGGATAACCAAACACGATGTCGTTGTTGTGGAATTTTTCGAGTAACTTTGTAGCTTCTTCTTGGCTGGTATCTGCCGCATTAAAAATAACTGCAGGATCGATTGGCAAACTTTGATCTTGGTGAGGGTTTTCGGTCAAGTCACCTGCAAAGAGGGCACCGATGGTTTGACCGGCTACTTCCTTATTCACATACATGTGTTCAATCTTGTCTTCTTCAATAATTTTGCGCAGACGTACTGCAGTTTCATCATTAGGAATTTGATAGAAAATAATCATGGTGTCAATAAACCCCTTTACGTTTAATAGTCATCAATAGACAGTGTAATATGAAACAACAGGCGCGGTCAATAATGGATTGACCGCGCCTGAGATTGTTGAACGCTGTTTAATTCTGGGTGCCTAAGGTCACACTGACTTTGCCGGTTTGACCTTGGCGGATAACGGTGAGTTCAATGGTATCACCCGGTTGTTTTGCTTCAATGATGGCTGTCAGGTCATCAAAAGTTTCTACGTCACTGCCGTCGGCACCAACAATGATGTCGGCTTGTTCAAGACCGGCTTCTGCTGCCGGACTGCCTTCGGTCACACCCCTGCCACGAGAATGCCGGTGTTTTGTTCGGTGTCAAGCTGACGGGCGATGCTTTCATTCATATTATAGCCGGTAATCCCAATCCATGCCTTTTTGGTGCTGTTTTTGGTATGAGAGCCGTCCTTCACGCTATTGACAAAATCAAGTACCGTGTTGGAAGGAATTGCAAAGCCCATCCCTTCAACGGCAGTCATGCCGCTGGATTGAATCTTCATAGAGTTGATGCCCACGAGCTGACCTTGGCCGTTTAAGAGGGCACCGCCACTATTCCCACTGTTGATGGAAGCATTGGTTTGTAAAAGCCCCAAATCGCCGTTTTCACTGGAAATTTTACGGTCTACACCGCTGATAATCCCATCGGTAACGGTATCGGCAAATTCACTGCCCAAAGGATTACCAATAGCCACTGCCAAATCCCCGACTTTCACTTGATCAGAATCGGCAATATCCACATATGGCAAATCCTCGGCGTCGATTTTCAATACAGCTAAATCCAAGGACGCATCAGTGCCCAAAACTTCCGCCGTATATTCCTTGTCACCCTCAGTGGTCACCACGACACTGTCGGAGTCTTCAATCACGTGATAGTTTGTCACGATGAGGCCATCGGCACTGATGATGACACCGGAGCCGTAGCCTTGGGCGGTACTTTCACCGCTGCTTCCGTCGGTGCCTTCACCATCGCCTTGCATGCCGCCAAACATACCGCCGGCAAATGGGTTTTGGCTGACGTTGGCCATGTTATAGACGCTTACAACCGCAGGCATGGCATGTTCCGCAATGGTAGCAACGCTCAAATTGCCATTGGCATCCTTCGGTGCATCCTTGAGGTCCTGTTGGGTCACTGTCGGCGTGCTCTTATTTTGACCGGCCATTTGGTAGCCTGCAACGCCGCCTGCAGCCCCACCGACCAAGGCACCGATTAAAAGCACTGCTAAAAACTTCCCGAAATTGCCGTGTTTTTTACGCTTGGTTTTTCCTTTTGGCGCTTGCGGTGGCACGCTCGCGTTGTTTACAACTTCAGACGCGCCCCCTTGAGAGTGTGGCACTTGTGCCTCATTTGCCGCAGCACTTTGAGAGGCCGTCACTTCCATGGTGTCTGTCTTTGGCAATTCTTGGGTCACATCGCCCGCCGATTCAACACTATTCACAGTTTGTGCTTGATACACTTGGGTTTCATCGCTCACCACGTTGTCATAAGGGGTGCCCACCGGTTCTGCCATGGTGCTCGTCACTTCTTCCACCTGCACATCATTTCCAGTTTTTTCGGAAGCCTGCATCGATGCGTTATGTGCATCCTCCATACGCACATAACGTGATTCCGTTGATTCAGTCGGTGGCACGTTTTGACCATTCATTGGATCTTGATTGTTGGGATATTGGTTGTTTTCCATATAAAAGCAGCTCCTTCGCTAGGGATTTTATGTCAAGGATGGGAGGAAGAATGCAAGAGGGGTCTTTTGGGTGGCAACCTGAACGTCCACCGTATGCCCCTTTGGCAAATGCGCGGAAAGCGCCTCGCACACTGTGTGATAGGCATAGGTCGGAGAATTGTTCTGCTCGCTTAAATGTGCAAGAACAATATGCTTCGTCCGTGCGCCAATCATCTCCGGCAAAGCCTCGGCGCAGTTCACATTCGACAAATGCCCAAAACGCCCCGCAATACGTTGCTTCAAATAATAGGGATAGGAGCCGTCGCGCAGCATATCTGCATCGTGGTTGGCTTCTATTAAAAGAAGGTCGCTGTCATAAAGCGCGTTCATGTTCTCATCCGAAAGAACGCCGCTGTCGGTCAACATGCCGATTTTCTTGTCCTGCCAAGCGATTTGATAGCTCACCGGATCTGCCGCATCGTGACTCACACGGCTGTAGGAAATACGAAAATCCGCCAAGTTGAGCGCGTCGTCATCAAGTGCATAGAATAAATGACGGTCCACCTTGCCGATGACCTTTTCTTCCAAGGCATCTAAGGTATCGCGGGTGCCGTACACAGGAATATGGTGACGGCGCAAGAGTGGGCCCAGCCCCGAGATATGATCACGGTGCTCATGGGTCAAAAGGACACCGCGGATGGCATCCATGCCACCACGGCCCAAGGTTGCCACTCCTTGTTCGATGCGCTTCAAGCTGATGCCACAATCGACCAGGAATGCCCCTTCATCGGATGCCAGGTAATAACAGTTGCCTTTGCTACCACTTGCCAAACTCACAAACTGCACAAGTCTTCCTCCTCTGTGATGTCGTTGTCATTATAACCCCTTTGCCATGGCAAAGGATGTGCTGACGGTTACGTTTTATTGTGAAAGTGTTAAGAATTGCCAACATATCGGTTCATAATATTATACACAGTCCAAAAATGCCCTTCAAGTTCTGTCCGTTTACACAGGACAACCTCTTCATTTGTTGGAAATATTGTCGGATTATGTCGCACCATGCGGGCGCATTTGTGATATAATACTAAAATGCACAAAAAAAGGAGGGCTCCGCGTTTATGTCGATACGCGATCTTATTTATGATTATACCGAAGACAAGTCTGTCATCAGCCAAGGCCTAGCGTATTATCAACTAGGCAAGGTTCAGCATATCAAGATAAATTCAGTTGACCACGTGGCAGGCAGCACCTTGCCGGATTCTTCGACGATCATGGCCGACGCTGAGGTGGATGGGGAAACACCGTTTTTGGTCATGCGCGGCGAACATCTCTTAAACTTTCACTGTACCTGCAGCGACAACACCACCACCCTTTGCAAGCATTTGGCGGCACTCGTGCGCGCACTGTCCGATATTTTAGTGCCAACCGCCACCAAAAGCGATGAAGGCGCAGTGGCTGAACTTTTGGCCCTCTACGAGCCAAAGGTGGATTTCTCACCGGACGGCACCGGCATTACCAAAAAGCCAAAGGCCTCCCTCATTCCAACCTTAGACTTTGACCCATACAACAATTACTTCAGCTTGGAATTTCATGTAGCCTCTCCAAAGAAAGCCTACATCTTAAAGAGCATTTCCACCTTTTACACCCACCTGCTCCACAATGACACCGTCACCTACGGTAAACAACTCATTTTAGAGCACAAACGTGAAAACTTTGACCAACCGAGTCAATTTTACTTAAATCTTATTGATAATGCCTTTGACTGGCTCACCTACGGCAACAATTCAAATCTGGATGGGCTGCCAAAGGTGGGGCGCTATCTGCACCTCTCTCACAACCAGTTTGACCAGCTTTTTGACTATGTGGCAGACCATGGCGGTGAGATTAACAGTCACCGTAAGGATGGCACCACCGGTCGTATGCGCATGCAAAATCGCACGCCGGAAACCATCGTTCAAGTAGTGGCACGCTCCGGTGATGAATATTTGCTCGGGGTGAGCATGGACGATTACAAGATTTTTTCCAACAATCGTTTGAGCTACCTTTATAACGACGACGCCATTTTGCGTCCTAGCGAGGGCTATCAACAACACGTCCTGCCACTGCTCCAAACGGTAAAGAAGGCCGACAACGCCCTTGTGTTAAACGATGACCAACTAACCCGCTTTATGGCACGGGTGGTGCCGCAGGTGGCTCCGTATGTAGACTTGCAAATTGACCCGAGCCTGCGCCAAGAACACATCGCCGACCAATTGGTGGTGCGTTTAACTTTAGACTATCCGCAGCGCAACACCATTCGTGGGCGCTTGCGTTTCCACTACGGGCAAGCGAGCTTCAATCCGCTTGTACCGGAAGACATCCCACCGCATCTCTTGCGTGACATCGACGCCGAAAATGCCTTTGCCGCCTTGCTCGACAAATATCGTTTCTCTGTCAACGAGGACGAATGGCTCTTAGTCGGCGAAGACACCATCTACGATTTTCTCCATGAGGGCTTGCCGGAGCTTATGCCACTGGCAGAAATTGACATCGAAAACACCCTTTCCAAGGTGCAGCCAAAACGCGCTATGGCACCACATATGACTGCCAACATCACCCACGGGATGCTTGAGCTGTCCTTTGATGAAAAGGTCTACGGTCGCGAGGTTTTTCTCGAAGTATTGAAAGCCTACCGTGCCGGCAAAAAATACATCCGTTTGACCGACGATACCTATATTGACATCATCAATCCACAGATTGCCGCGGTGAATGATCTCTTAAACGACTGTGGGATTCCGCTGAAAGAGTTAGAGGACGACGAACCCGTAGAGCTTCCGCTCTATCGCGCCCTCACCTTGGATGCCTTTGATGAGGATGCCTGTGATGTGGTCTTTAACCGCCGCGAAGCCTTCCGTACCTTCGCCGCCGAGCTGACCCGAGGCGACACCCAAGAAACGCCGGTGCCGCAAGGGCTCAAAGCCACCCTTCGCAGCTACCAGATGCAAGGCTATCAATGGCTCACCCGTTTGGCACGCTTGGGCTTTGGCGGTATCCTAGCAGACGATATGGGCTTGGGGAAAACCCTTCAAACAATCGCCTACCTCCTGCACCAGCATGAGGAAAATCCGCGTGCACGTTCCATTATCGTCATGCCGACCTCTCTCATTTACAACTGGGAAGCCGAGCTCAATCGTTTCGCGCCATCCTTAAACTATCGCATCATTGTCGGTAGCAAAAAGGAACGTGAGGCGCTTCTTGCCGATATTCCGGAAGGCACGGTGATTCTCACCAGCTACGCAACCTTGCGCCGCGATGCACCGATGTACGAAAACTATCAGTTTGACTCCATCGTCAGCGACGAAGGCCAATACATCAAGAACAGCTACACCCAAAACACCAAGAGCCTCAAGAGCCTCAACGGCTTACACCATTTTGCCCTCACTGGGACACCAATCGAAAACTCCTTGGCAGACCTTTGGAGCATCATGGACTTCTGCTTGCCGGGCTATCTCCACAGCTGGCGTGAATTCCGCAACCTTTATGAGGTGCCAATCACCCGCTACGAGGACACCGTCCGTCTCACTCAACTCAAACGACAAATTTCACCGTTTGTGCTTCGCCGTATCAAAAATGACGTGCTCACCGAATTGCCGGATAAAATTGATACCGTGCTCTATGCCGAGCTCAGCGAAGAAGAGCGCCGCATTTACCACACCCAGCTTGCCCTCAGTCACAAGACCTTTATCGAGGAAATTGCCAACCATCCGGCAGGTCAAGCCCGCGTACGTGTGCTTACACTGCTCATGCGTTTGCGCCAAGTGTGTTGCTCACCGGCCCTTTTCTTGGACGGCTTCGATAAACCGTCGGCCAAGCTCAACCTCTGCATGAGTGTCATTGAGGACCGCGCAGCCGCCGGGCATCAGATGCTCGTCTTTAGTCAGTTTACGAGCGTGCTCGATATGATTGTGCCGGAGCTTGAAAAACGCGGCATCGACTATCTGACCTTGACCGGCAAAACCAAGAGCAGTGATCGCATGGCGCTCGTTAACCGCTTTAATGAAGAGCACATTCCGGTGTTCCTCATTTCCCTCAAAGCCGACGGTATCGGCTTAAATCTCACCAGTGCCGACACCGTGATTCACTACGACCCATGGTGGAACCAAAGCGTGGAAAACCAAGCCACCGACCGTACCCACCGCATTGGGCAAAAGAATAGCGTCCATGTCATTCGCTTAATTACCAAAAATACCATCGAGGAAAAAATCCTCAAGCTCAAGGAAAAGAAGCAGGCCCTTTCCGATGCGATCATTACCTCTGAAGAAAGTGCCATCAGTCGCCTCACCATGGACGACCTCGAAGACCTTTTTGCCTTGGACTATACAGATATTCCAACCATGGCACCGGCCCCACGCCCAACGCGTCCGGTCTATACCATGGACATTAACGAGTAACGACACGGCTTTGCGCCGTTGCCATATAAAAACAAAAGGAGTGCTTCTTATGTTAGAAAAATTTTCAAAAAAACATGCCGAAGAAAACGCACAACAAGATGAAAAGCAAAAGGATTTAGAAAGCACCGCCGCAGAAGCCGACAACACCGTTGCCGACGAAGACGATGATGCCGATCTCTTCGCTTGCATCAAAGACTGATTGTTGCCCTACGTATACAAAAAGCCCCGCTTTAGTGTCGCTAAAGCGGGGCTTTTTCTATGGGCGTTTAAGGCTTTAGTATAACAGCCGTGCCATGTAAATCGGGGAGTGGCAAGAGCATCAACGCACCGTGGCGTGCTTCATACGCGCGGATGGCCTCTCCCACGCCGGCAAAGCGCGGATTGACAGCATCGTGCACAAAGATCATGCCACCCGATGCCAAGCGTGGCATAAAATATTCCAAGCCAGCTAAGGTAGGCGCATAGAGATCCGCATCCAAGCTCACAAAGGCAAAGCGTGTTTCAAGGCCCTCTGCCGTTTGTGGGAAAAGGCCTTCGTGTACCACAACCTGTTCGGGATAGGGCATCCGCGCACAAACCGCCTTGGCGGAAGTGTCGCTAAAATCAATTTTTCCCTGCGCATCAAGAGGGGCTTCTTGGCGTAGGTCCGCCGCTGCAAACCCCGAAAAGGTATCAAAAAGATGTAAGGTTCGTGTTGGAAAAGCGAGATTGAGCTGCCAGGCAAAATCCCCTTGATACACCCCCAACTCTGCGATATCTCCCGGAATCTCCGAAAGACGTGCCTTGGCACTGAAAAGCGTTGCCGCGCGAAGGTCGCAATAGGCCATTCCCTCCGATAGGCTCAGAATTTCACCGTCAAAGCCTGCCTTTCGGGCTTGCCGAGTCAGCGCTTGAGTGCGTTCCATTCCGGCAACGCCGATGAACACAACCGCCGGCGACAAGGCAAGGGCATCCTCCACTGCCACAATCGGTACCGGCCCTTGTAGGCTGTGACACTGTGTATTGTTGTCACCGTAGGCAAGAAGGACCACGGTATTTTTATTTAAAAGAGCCGCCAGTTTTTTTCCCATGGCGCCGGCACCTAAAATCACCGCTTTTTTCATTTTGCGTCCTCCCTCGTATAGTATCATTTAGATTCCTTATTTTTTGTTAATTCATATAGTTTTCTTTGTTCAATAGGCTTAACTAAGCC
>OBVA01000929.1_pt1 | contig 11346 bp, 6 predicted proteins | sample 1495021 | NCBI WGS metagenome assembly OBVA01 (sample SAMEA2579965, study PRJEB22360) | human gut metagenome | biome: human gut; feature: human-associated habitat; material: faeces | place: Denmark | collected 2008/2010
CGCTTGGCGGCCTCTACCACCGCCTCCTCGCGCTTTTTCTTGGCGCTCTCTTCCACGGGCTTGGGATCGAGAATGGCCTGCACGCGATTGCCCACCATACGCGGGGCGACCTTACCGGCGCCGATGGCGGCGAACAGGTCCTCCAGATGCTTGTAGTTCATCTGCTCCGCCACGGCGCCCAGCGCCTTGGTAGATCGCTGCGTGGAGATGCCGTAGCCGCGCTTGCGCAGGTCCTTGGCAAGGATGTCGCGGCCAGCCGTCGCGTCCTCGTCCTTGGTCGCCGCCGCAAAATACCGGCGGATCTTGGACTTAGCAGACGGGGTCTTAACGATGTTGAGCCAGTCGCGAGAGGGCTTGGACGCCTTGTTGGTAAGGATCTCGATGCGATCGCCCATGTTGAGCTCATGGGTAAGCGGGGCAACCGCGCCGTTGACCTTTGCGCCCACGCAATGGTTGCCCACCTCCGTGTGCACGGCGTAGGCGAAGTCCAGCGGCGTGGCGCCGGCGCGCAGGCTCATCACCTCGCCCTTGGGCGTGAAGACGAAGATCTCCTGGTCGAAAAGGTCGACCTTGAGCGAATGCAGAAACTCCTTGGGATCGTCGATCTCGTCGGACACCGCCCAGTCAAGCGAGCGCTTGAGCCAGCTGATCTGGTCATCCAGGCGCTGGGCATCGGAGGTCTTGGTGGCGCTCGAGCCGCCGCTGCGCTTGTAGAGCCAGTGCGCCGCGATGCCGTACTCTGCCTGCTCATGCATCTCAAAGGTGCGGATCTGGATCTCGAGCGGGCGCGCCGTGGGACCGATGACCGTGGTGTGCAGCGACTGGTAGTTGTTGAGCTTGGGCATGGCGATATAGTCCTTGAAGCGGCCCGGCATGGGGTGCCACAGGGAGTGGACCGCGCCCAGAGCTGAATAGCAATCGCCCACGGTCTGGGTGATGACGCGCAGCGCCACCAGATCGTAGATCTCGGAGAACTCCTTGCCCTTGCGCTTCATCTTCTGGTAGATGGACCAATAATGCTTGGAGCGTCCCTTGATCTGGAAGTCTTTCAGACCCACGCGCTTGAGTTCGTCGGTCAGCGTCTTGATGGTCTCGGTCAGATAACGCTCGCGAACCTCGCGGCTCTCGGACACCATGCGGGCGATGCGCTGATACGCCTCGGGCTCCAAATAGAAGAACGAAAGGTCTTCGAGCTCCCATTTTATGGACGAGATGCCCAGGCGATCCGCCAGCGGAGCGTAGACGTCCATGGTCTCGCGCGCCTTGAACAGGCGGCGGTCCTCTCGAAGCGCCGCCAGCGTTCGCATGTTGTGCAGGCGGTCTGCCAGCTTGACGATAACCACGCGAATGTCACGGCTCATAGCAAGGAACATCTTTCGCAAGTTGAGCGCCTGCTTCTCGTCCATGCTGTCGACTTCGATGTTGGTGAGCTTGGTCACGCCGTCGACCAACTCGGCCACGGTGGCACCGAACAGGTCGGTCACGTCGGAAAGCGATGTCTGCGTGTCCTCGACCGTGTCATGCAGCAGCGCAGCGCACACCACGTCGCAATCCATCTTGAGCTCCGCCAGGATGATGGCGACCTCTACGGGATGGTTGATATACAGCTCGCCGCTGCGGCGCTTTTGATCGGAATGCTTCTCCGCCGCAAAGCAGTAGGCGCGCTCCGCCTTCGCGGCGTCCTCGTCGCCCATATATCTCCTGCAGAGCGACGAGAGCTTGCTCCAATTGTCCGCGGAGATCTCCGAGGGCAGGTCATCGGCCGTGGCGTAATGCACCATCTTTTCAGTGGGAACCAACGGGACGCCCTGGATGCTGCTGCGCACCTTGGCTATCGGGGCGCTCTCCTTATGCTGGGCGTGTCGCTGCGACGAAGTATCCATTGTTCGTCCCCCTATCGAACCCGGGGTGTGATCGGTCGGTTAACGTTGGCAAGCATATCATGTGCGGACGCCGAGAGCGCCCACCCACGGAAAGCCGAGAACTCCACGCGCGCCCGGATACCCTCCAGATAGCGTATGGACTGGGAAAGGTCCACCTTACCCGGGCTTTGCACCATCTCGATTGATCGGGCGCTGTCGAAGCCCGAAATCGTTAGGAAACCAAGCTCTTCAAAAATCGCCAGCGCGCAGGGCACCATGCGTTCCTCTACAGGGGTTCGAGCATCGATTGCCAGGCACATCTGCGAGATATCGATATCGCTTGCGCTGATGCGCCTGTCGCCCGTCTGCCCCTGCTGGCGGCGAGCCATGGTCTGCAGGGCGCGATACAGCGTCACCAGCTCGTCGCGCTGGGGCGCCGCGGCATCGAGCAATCGCTCGTTGATGCGCGCGTCCCTGGACGAGTACAGCAGGTGTATCCGCGCCAGGGACCCGTCGCGACCGGCGCGTCCGCTCATCTGGTTGAACTCCGTCGCGCAGAACGGCATATGGTACAAGACCACGTGGCGCACGTCGGGCAGGTTCACCCCCTCGCCAAATGCCGAGGTGGAAACCACGCAGGTCACCTCGCCGGCACGAAACGCCTCCTCCACCCGCGCGCGCTGGGCAGGGGTAAGCCCCGCGTTGTAAAAAGCGATCGACTGCCCCAGCTCTGGAATACGGCGACGCAGCGTGCGCGCAAGCGAGATGGACTGGTCGCGCGAATTAACGTAGACCAGGCATTTCTCCCCCTCGGCGACAATGGAGACCAGGCGGTTTTCGCGCGATGAAAGGTCGCGCTCATCATCCAGGCGCAAATTATCTCGCACGGCATCGTCCACGACCACGTTTTCTATGCCCAGCAACTCGCCGACCTGACGGACGGTGCGATCGGTCGCAGTCGCGGTAGCGGCGAGCACGCAAGGGGACCCGAGCTCTCGCAGCACGCGGGGAAACTCCAGATAAGCGCTTCTGGTACCGCCCAGGCCCTCCTCCACGTGATGGGCCTCGTCAACCACCGCAAACCCCACGCGGCCCGTCGCCGCAAAGCGCCCCGCGTGGATGGCGAGGAATTCGGGCGTGGTGAGGACGATATCGATGGATCCGCGGGCGATGCCGCTAAACACGCGGTCGCGCTCCACCCGGTCCGTGGCTCCGGTGAGGACGGCGACCCCTATGCCCAGTTTGGCGAAAAACGAACGCAGGTGGAACGATTGGTCCGCCACGAGTGCGCGCAGGGGATACACAAACACGCTGGCGCGGCCGCGCAGCACGGCCTCGCGCGCGGCGTGAACGTGGAAGACCATGGATTTGCCGCGACCGGTTCCCATGACGATAAGGGTGTTTTCGCCGGCGGCAAGGGCATCGAGTGCCTGCATCTGGGCGCGGTGCGGGCGAGCGGACCCGATGCACGCGTGGATGAGGGAGCGGGTGAGCTCCTCATAGGAAAGCCCGGCCAGGCGCACCCGGCGGTCGCGCTGGGGCTCGAGCACCGTTCGAGCCATGGAGTCCGCACCCGAGGAGACCGATGACGGCAGGGGTTCCTCGTCCAAAGAACCCGCCAAAGAACCCGCACCGCCCGCGGCAGGCGCTTGATCGGAAGGGCCCCGGGGTGGCCGCTGACAAGTGCGGCAAAGGATATCTTTGACCATGAGCTTGGGCTTGACGCGGCCCTGCCAGCGCTCGGCGACGGCCTCTACCACCAAATCGACCACCGAATCGCAGTTGACCAGCTCATCGATGTGAGAGACGCGGAACATGATAGCGGGCACGCTGGAGGACCCGTCCGTAGCCGTGAAGCGCATATGGTCGCCCGTCTTGCCCACTGCGGCGCGATCGCACATGGTGACGCCGGAGATGCCCAGCAACGGAACCTTGTTTCCCTGGCCAAACGGCTCGAGAAGGGAAAGCTGCTCGACCGTCTCTATATTCAGCTCCGCCAGGCTCGCCATGGCGGCGACCTCGCCGGTGTCGACGAAAGCATCGTCCGGAAGGTCCGAGAGCGCGGCGTCCAGGCGCTCGCGCAGAGCCGGCAGGTTCTCTGCCGCGCACGTCACGCCCACCGCTCCGGCGTGCCCGCCGAATCGCATGAGGAGGTCGCCGCACTTCTCGACCGCCTCGAACAAATTGACGGAGCCCACGGAGCGGCCCGAGCCTCGCGCGACGCCGTCCTCGATGGAGAACAAAAGCGAAGGAACGTGGTAGCGATTCACCAGTCGGCTGGCGACAATGCCCTTAACGCCCTCATGCCAACCCTCGCCGCCCACTACGATGACGCGACCGCCATCATAGGTTGACTCGACCATGGCGAGCGCTTCCTCGGTAAGAGCGGCCTCGATATCGCGACGCTGCTGGTTGGTCTCTTCAAGCTGGGCGGCGAGCCTGCCCGCCTCCACGGGGTCTTGCGCGAGCAGTAGATTGAGCGCCAGGCTGGGATCTGACATGCGGCCCGCGGCGTTAAGGCGCGGAATCAGCGAGAACGAGAGCGAATCTGCCGTAATGCTCGAGAGGTCCGTCTTCGTAAGGGCCGCCAGGGCCACATAGCCCGGTCGCGTGGTCGCGCGCATATGCGCGATGCCGTCAGCGACCAGGGCGCGGTTTTCCGGCGTGAGAGGCATCATATCCGATACGGTACCGAGCGCCGCGACCTCGGTGTAGGCGCGCCAAAGCCCCGGCTTACCCAGGCGCTCGCCTAGAATCTGCACAAGCTTGAGCGCCACGCCGGCGCCGGCGAGCTCACGAGAAGGACCTTCCGCGGCAAGTTTGGGATCGGTGAGGGGAACATCCCGCGGGACCATGTCCGCCGGCTCGTGATGGTCGGTCACCACCAAATCGATACCGCGTTGCACCAGGTAAGCGACCTCGTCCCGAGCGGCGATGCCGTTGTCGACCGTCACCACCAGCGAAGGCGTGCACTCCGCCACCACGCGATCGAGCGCGTTTTGGCTGATGCCGTAACCCTCTTCGAACCTATGGGGGATGAACGGGTGGACGTTTGCGCCAAGCTCGCGCAACGCCTCGGTGAGAAGGCAGGTCGAGGTGATGCCGTCGACGTCGAAGTCACCAAAAACCGCTATGGACTCGCGTTCCTCGATCGCGCGCTGGACGCGGTCTGCGACCTCGCGCATGCCCGGGATGATCAACGGGTCGCACCAATCCCGCTCAAGCGAGGGGGTAAGGAACAACCTGCCCTCGTCCACGGACGAAATACCACGAGTGGCCATGATGCGGGCGACGAGCGGGGCGACCTGCAGGCCGTCTGCAAGCTGCTTCTCCATAGCGGGGTCGCTTTTTGCAACCTCCCAGCGAGGCGTGGTCTTAAGAGAGCTCATGGCGCACCCCGTATCCAAGGACGGGCGCGTCGGCGCGGGAGCTTGCAGGAGAGAGGCTGCCGTCGGCTAGGCGGCGGCACGCAATATGGACACCAAACATGGCGATCAAATCCTTACGGAAGGCCCGCTGCGGCGAGCCGAGCTGTTGTTCGCCATCCATTATATGCATCGTTTGGACATCGAAGTGCCACGCGCTCGGCTAACGGTGCCGACCGCGGACCTGCGATAGCGCGGACCCAGGGCACCCCGAGATATCTTAGCCGCCCGATGAATCACCAAAGGGCAGCTAGGGGCTGCAGAGACGCCGGTGCAAAATCGCGCCCCAAGCGGCGGCGCCGTTTCAGAAGCACAATGTTTCAACTTGAAGCTCGCCCCCAAGGGCGGCTTGTCCTTGGGGTGTGCGCCTATACTGGAACGTTGAATAGAAAGGATGATCGCAATGATGGAACGCTGGACCGCCCTTGGAAACGGCATAGCGAAGAGAATGCCCTACCTTGTCCTCGTGTGCCTGGCAACGGGCGTCCTTCTACCGGATGTCTTCTCCCCTTTTAAGGGAATCGTCCCCGTGCTCTTTGCGTTCATGACGTTTCAGGGCGCGCTAAGCAACACCTTCCACCAAATAATCGAGGTATTTCGCCGCCCCGTCCAGCTGCTCGTCATCCTCGGTATAACCAGCATCGCCATGCCCATCGCCGCATCCGCCCTTGCCCACCTGTTCTTTGCTCACAACATGCAGATCGTCTGCGGCATCATTATTGAATACTGCATGCCGGTTGCCGTAGTGAGCATCATGTGGGTGGGAATGTTCGCTGGAAACGGCGCGCTGGGACTCGCAGCGGTGCTGGTGTCGACGGTTATCTCGCCCTTCACCATACCTTTAACCCTTCAGTTGCTGCTGGGAGCGTCTGTGCAGATTGACGTTGCGGGAATGATGACGCAGATGATCTTTATGATCGCCCTGCCGGCGCTTGCGGGAACCGCGCTCAACGACGTCACGCGCGGCTGGGGCCACAAGAGGCTATCGCCCGCAATCAACCCCGCGTGCCGCCTGCTGTTGCTGCTTATCATCACCACCAATTCAACGTCCATGAGCCCGTATGTGCTGCATATGACATGGGAGCGCGTTGCCGCGATGCTCTTCATCCTGCTATTCACAACGTCCGGGTTCTTCTGGGGCCTTATCGCAGCGCGCATCTGCGGGGAGCCCTATCGCAACCTCATCACCATGAGCTTCTGCTGCGGGCTGCGCAACATCTCTTCCGGCACGGTCATCGCCGTGCAGTTCTTCCCAGGCGAAGCGGTCTTTCCGGTAATGTGCGGCACCATTTTTCAGCAAGTGCTCGCCTCCGCTTTTGGAAACGTGGTAGAGAAGCTCACTGCAAAAGAACGACAGCCTGAATCGCGACGAGTCGAGCAGGCTGCCGAGGGCTTCGCAAAGCTAGGCCCGACGCAAGAGGGAGACGGACGCCGGGCCTAAACGGAAGATAAGCCCGGCGGGCTTAACGATTCAAATCAACGATCTTGGTTCCGTGCGCCTCTTTAACGCCCAGCTCCTTCGCGATGCGCTTGACATTCTCATAGGTCACGCCGCCGCCCGGCAGAATGACCAGCTTTCCTTTAGCGTGCCGCGCCAGATCTGCCAAATGGGAAAGGTTCTCCTCGATGGGCGTTCCCGACCGTCCTCCATGGGTGAGGATATGGTCCACGCCCATATCCGCGAGCACATCGATCGCTTGAAGCTGGGCTTGGGGACCGAGCTCGTCAAATGCCATGTGGAAGGTGATACCGAGCTCGCGCCCGCGCATCTCGCCCACGCTGCACGCAACCGATATCAAGCGCCGGGTGCCCTCGGAATCAAGTTCAAAACCATCGCCACCGCGCTTGAGGCACCCCAGCACCACGCCGTCCGCTCCATTGGCGGCCGCGTAGCGGATATCGGTCTCCATGGCCTTGAATTCACTTTTGCTGTATACAAAGTCTCCGCCGCGAGGACGAATGATGACGCGCACGCTCGCCCCCTCGTAGGCGTGGACGAGTGCGATCGCCTGCTCTATCACGCCGGCGGAGGGAGTTGTACCGCCGCACGCCAAGTTGTCGCACAACTCAATGCGGCGAGCGCTCGCATTGAGCGCGGCCTCGATATCGGTAAGATTTTCAGCGCAGAATTCTCGTAACACGGATCCGTCCTCCATTTTGCCGGCTACCTTCTAAGCGCGCGGCGCGCTTTTGTCTCCGCGCGCTTCGCTGCGCAACAGCATAGCGCAGGCGTCGCCCGGAGTCGCCTGGAGTCGCTGCGACCGCCCGCGCTTTCATGCTCGAGGTCTTATCGAGGCGCCGTGAGCCCTCGCGTTCCGGTTTTTCCGCCGCGCCCCTCTTGCCGCACGGGGCCGGCGGGCAGCGGAAAGCACGCGGGACCAAATAATGCGTTAGTGCGGAATCGAGGTGTGCCAAATAATGGCTTAGTGCGGAGATTAGGACAAATAGTCGCTCCGCACCCTCCCGTGAGTGACAAATAATGAGTTAGTGCGGAAAGGACGAGATATAGCAAGGGTACCTTATGAATAGGGCGTTTGCATCACCCAAGCTAGATGGCTCGGGCGATGATGATCGATGCATACAGAAGTCGCGTCGGGCCGCCTCCAGTCCGCACTAACGCACTATTTGACCAAACCTCCGCACTAACTCGTTTTTTGACACTCCTTCGGGCAGGGTGCGGACCGCCTCCAGGGCGCGGGCAAGCTCCTCGCGCGAGGGGCGCTTTGACTCAAGGCCCAGCTGGGAGCCGGTCAGCAAGCGCACGCGGCAGGGCCTGGCGCCCACGGCCACATGCCACTCGTCGCCCCAGTACGCAGCGGCAACGTTGACCACGGGAAAATCGGTTGCCTGGCGGCGCAGTCATTTGTACGAGGCCTGATAGGGTCGCCGATGGACCACGACGCGCTCCAACGCGTCGCGGGGATACCCCTCTTCGCACAAATCAGCAAGGCTCATGCAGCCCGCGCCGGTGAACTTGGCCTCGCATTCCAGGGCAAGCAGGGCGCAGAGCACGTCGGAAAAGCCAAAACGTCCGTACAGGCTACCGCCCACGGTCGCGAGGTTGCGAAACTGGGGCCCCACGATATCGCGCACCGCCGCCGTGAAGACGCCATTGGTGGCGCGGGCAAAATCAGCATGCGACTCAAGCGCGGAGAGCGGCGTCATGGCGCCGATCACAAAAGCGTCGTCGCTTTCCTCTATCTGGTCCAAGCCGCAAGCGGACAGATCGATGGCGCACGGGATGGTGCGATGCTGCAGACGCATCCACAGCCCGCTCCCCCATAACGCGCGGTCTTGCTCGACCGCAGCAGCTCGTACGCCTCGCGCGGCGTAGACGGCCGCTCGATCTTGGTGAACTTGGACATTACTCCCCCTTCAAGCTTCTCATGCCGGCCCCCGTGGGCAAACGCACCCCAAGCGCCGGTGGCGCGCAACGGATGCCCATGCGACAATTGGCAGTTAACTATACGATAGTTGAACAGCTCTTATTTAGATGAGAGGTGCAAGAGCACCACGATAGGATGTTTATGATCGACCGTTCCCTTTTCAGCCTACCCGGCATACGCGCGGCCCTCGCCCAGCTCGCCGGCACCAACGCGGCGCTCGGCGCGCTCGCCGTCGCGCAGGCATGGGCGCTGGCACTCGCCATCTCCCGCCTCTGGGCAGGCGGCGCCCTCGCGAGCTCCCTTGTACCGGCGACCGTCTTTCTCGCCTGCTACGTGCTTCGCCAGGCCATGCGGACGCTGCAGGATTCCCGCATGGAGCACTACGCGGGCGAGCGGGCGGGCGAGCTGCGCCGCAACCTGCTCGAACGCGTCTACGATGAAGGCCCCGCCCTGGTGCAGAAGACGGGCTCCGGGGGCATCTCCGCGCTCGCGCTCGAGGGTATCTCCCAGGTAGAAACGTACCTAGAGCTCATACTGCCCAAGATGGTCGGCGTCGTGGCCATACCCGTCGTCATCCTCATCGCCATCTTCGCCACGGACTGGACCTCCGGCATCATCGCCCTTGCCTGCTACCCCATCACGGTCTTGTATATGGTCATGCTGGGCAAAACCGCGCAGGAGCGCGCGGCGCGGCGCCATGCGGAGTTCATGCGCCTTTCCAACCACTTCATCGACTCGCTGCGAGGCATCGAGACCCTGCGCCTCTTCGGCCGCAGCCGCGCGCACGCCGGCCGCATCTATTCGGTAAGCGAGCGCTTCCGCGAGGCCACCATGAAAACCATCGCCGTGGCGACCCTCTCCTCCGCCGTGCTCGACCTCATCGCCACCTTTGGCCTGGCGGGCATCGCCATCCTGTTGGGCTTTCGCCTGTCAGACGGCGAGGTCGCCCTGCTGCCGGCCCTCTTTGTCCTCATCATGGTGCCAGACTACTTCGCCCCACTGCGCGCCTTCGCATCGGACTTCCACGCATCGCTGGACGGCAAAAACGCGCTCGCCGCCATCACGGGCGTCGTCTCCGGTGCGCGCGCCCATTCAACCAATCGCTCCTCGGGCACCGCGGCGGACGCGGATCCTTCGCAGGCGTCTGTGGACGATGACTTCTCTTGGGGGCCCCGCTCAACCCTGGAGCTTAGCGGAGTCTGCTACTCATACGACAGCGGTCAGCGGGCACTCAGCGACATCAGCATCGTGCTACGCGGCGGCATGCGCGTGGGGCTGGTCGGCCTCTCGGGCGCCGGCAAATCGACCCTGGCCTCGCTTCTCGCGGGATTCATCGCCCCCAGCGCGGGCGGCATCCGCCTAGACGGCGCGGCGGTGTCCAACCTGTGCTCCCAGGGCTGGCGCCACCAGGTGGCCTACATTCCGCAGACCCCCTACATCCTCCACGCCACGCTGGCGCAAAATATCGCCTTCTATCGACCGGACGCCACGCGAGAGCAGATAGAGGATGCCGCGCGCGCCATGGGCCTCATGGATTTGGTGGGCGATCTGCCCCAAGGCCTGCATACCGTCATCGGCGAGGCGGGCAGGCCGCTTTCGGGAGGCGAATCCCACCGCGTGGCGCTTGCCCGCGCGTTCTTAGACCCCTCGCGACGCGTTCTCATTTTGGACGAACCCACCGCGCATCTGGATATCGAAACCGAGATGGAACTCAAAGAGACCCTGCTGCCGCTGTTTAGCGACCGGCTGGGCGTTTTCGGCACCCACCCCCTGCACTGGGGCGACCAGATGGATTTGGTGCTGGTAATGGAATCCGGGCGCCTGGTACAAGCCGGCAGCCCCGCCCATCTCAAAGGCACGCAAGGCTACCTGGCCCTTGCCGGCGCCATCAACGGAAGCGAAACGGAGGCGCACCATGCCTAGCAAAGCCGATCGACGCCATGCCGGCGAGCGCCGGGCGTTCAAAACCTGGGTCGCCCCCTATCTTGCTCGCCATCGGCTGCAACTTGGCGTAGCAATCATCTTGGGCATCACCGCCGGCGCCTTCGCTTGCGCGCTCATGGTCACGTCCGGCTACCTCGTAAGCGCGTCCGCCGCCCATCCCGACTCCATACTGCTGCTCTTCGTCCCCCTTATCTTGGTCCGCGTCTTTGGCGTGGGCAAACCAGTCATCGCCTACATCGAGAGGCTCGCCAGCCATGGCTGGGGCCTGCGCATGACCTCTGATTTGCGCCGCCGCCTGTACCTCTCGCTCGAGCGCACCGCAGGCGCTAACCGCCAGGTGGGCGACGTCATGGGCGCGCTGTCAGAAGACATCGGACATCTGCAAAACCTCTATCTGCGGTCCGTCTTCCCCCTCATCGTGGGAGGGGCGCTCTATCTCATGGCCGCCGTCTGCCTGGGCGCGATAGACCTGCGCATGGGCTTGTTCTTCGCCGCGGGTTGCGGCGTCGCCGCCATCATTGCGCCCGCGGTATCGCTGTGGGCGGGAGCCGAGCGCGAGCGCGACCGCAAGCAGGCGAAGCGAGATCTGTATACCGAACTCGCAGACAACGTGCTGGGCATCGCGGACTGGACCTGTTCCGGCAGGCGCCAAGATTACCTTGCCCGCCACCTGGATCTTCAACAACGCTCATCCGCCTGCGAAATAGCCGCCAGGCGCTTCGACCGCCG
>OBVA01000944.1_pt1 | contig 11212 bp, 9 predicted proteins | sample 1495021 | NCBI WGS metagenome assembly OBVA01 (sample SAMEA2579965, study PRJEB22360) | human gut metagenome | biome: human gut; feature: human-associated habitat; material: faeces | place: Denmark | collected 2008/2010
GGGGGGGCGGCCAGTCGCACTCCGCAAGGTGTGCGTGGATTGAACCCCCCCCACCATTATTGAGGCATGGACACGACCGTCTCTCCCTTTTCCATCACCTTTGACGGGCGTGCCGTCGTGCGCGCCGGGGAATTCCTGCTCGACTCCCTGCCGGAACACGCTTTCCCGGTGCAGTTCGGCACGTCCGCCACGCCGATCATCAACAGCCCGTTCCCCAGGCTGGACGCATTCGGCAACCTGTCCCTGTCCTTCACCATCTCCACCGTGCGGGAATGCGCCTCCCACATGGACGCGTGGAGCGCCTTTTACGAATGGCTCAACGAATGGAAAACGGCGGGGAAGGGGGAATGGACCTGGACCGACGCCTGCGGCCGTGAACAGCGCTTTGAAGCCGTCATCGCCGACGCCGAGCCGAAGGTTCAGGGCCTGCGCCTTATCGTCTCCTACAACTTCACCCTCGGCCGCCCCCTGTGAAAACCCTTGACGTATCTTCCGCCGACTTCCTGGACATGGCCGAAAGCCCGTCCTACAACCGGCTCTCCTTCGGGGGAGCCTCCGTCTCCTTCCGCGCGCCGGTCTCCCGGTTTGCTTCCTGCCCGTTTGAAGAAGGGGAAATAGTGAAAGTCGTCTGGCGCGGGAAAACCCTGCTCATCGGCCCGGCCATTGACCTGGAACACTCCCTTGAAGGAACCTCCGAGAGCTGGGACATCAGGATTTGCGATTACTGGTGGAACCTGAGCAACATCCAGTACTTCGTGAACGGCCGCGCCAACGGCATCTTTGCCGAATACCGCCGAGGCACAGGCGGAAGCGGTCAGGAAAAACAGGCGACCGCGAACATCCGGGACGCCCTCTCCGGAGTCCTGGACCACGCCGTCAGCACGGCCCTGGTCCCTATCAAATACGACCTCCGGATCGACAAGGATGCCGAAATCATTCCGTTTGCCTACTCGTCGGAAACGTATGCCTCCCTGCTTTCCCAGATCCAGCAATGGCGCCCCAACATGGCCGCGTGGTTTGAATACGGCGCGGACGACTCCGCCACGCTGGTCATTGCCGACCATGTCCATTTGCCGGATGTCGTGCTCGACCTGTCCGCCGTGGACGTAAGCGCCCTGTCCCTCAAGGCGCGTCCCGATCTGGTGCCTCCGGCCGTGGGGCTGACTTGCAACGCCTCCGTTATTTCCCGGGTTCAGCGCGCGCTGGCCGTCTATCCCTCAGGCGCCTCCCTGTCCCAGCCCTATGTGGTGACGGCGGAAGTGGACGTTCCGGGCGGCGTCAAGGTCTCCGACACTGCCGGACAATACAGCCCTGCGGAAACGGGTTCGCTGGGTTACGACGCCCCGCGGATGATTGTCCGGGGAGACAAATTCCCGACCGGCACGGCCCAGTGGGCGGCCCGCGTCAAACGCTGGGCTCCGGCCCTGGAGGATTGCGCTGGTCTGGAAGTGGCGGCCAGTCCGAAAATCACGTCCATCACGCCTGCTGACGCGGAACACCGGGGATACAGCAGCGCGGCCGTCACCCACGAACTGACCTCCGGCCAGATCAACGGAAAGAGCGCGAGAATCAAATGGGGCAAGGTCCGGGTGGATTTGCGGGTGCGGGCGACGGATCCCCCCGACACGGTGAAGCAATATTTTCCGGAATACGGCGGAAAATCCGGAACCGGGGACCGCTGGATCGGAACATTGACGTTTGAAGTGACTACGACGAATGTCGGCTACGCGTCCTACCGGGTGGACAGGGCAGGGACGGTGGAAAGCGTATCCGACGACGGCGGAAGCCCCGGAGACGACGAAACATCGGGCAGCTACGACACCTCCGCACTGTATAAAAATTTCCTGAAATCCTACTACGAAGCCACCCGCGCGTTGCCCTATGACGGATCCGCGACCGTCCACGACGACTTTGACCAGGTCTGCGGGGGGCGCCTCTCCATCACGGGAGGGTTGAAAGAATGGGAAGCCATGCGGTCCGTCATCCAGGAAATATCCCTCGACCTTAAAACGGGAGTTTCCGACGTGACGGTGGGAGTCCCGGAACAGATCTCCCTGCAGGACTCCATCGACCGGAGCCGGCAGCTTGCCGAGGTGCTCCGCCGGACGGCCTGGGCGGATTCGTCCACGTCCGCCGGGGGCGGTTCTTCGGGCGGAGGATCCGGCAGCGGAGGCTCTTCCGGAGCGGACGATGAAGTCCCTGACGGGGCTAGCGTCGGGCCGTCCGTAAAACTGCTGCAGGCCCAGGAGCCTCCCGCGTGGGGAACCAGCGCCGTCGAGGTGGGATTCCAATGCCGCCTGTCTTACGGGAGCGACGGCAAGGTGTCCGACGCCTACATCCGCAAGGGGAAGGCTATCTATGCCGGCAACTATATCGGGGGGCTGCTTCCGGAGGGGGACGGTTCCGGGGGCTGGGTGAAAAGCCCCGTCACCTCCGGGGAAATCTGGCTCAAGATCCAGCTGGACAAGGACGCGAAATACCTCGGATCCTCTCTGTCCGCCGCGGGCGGCGTTTCCGACCCCGTCAGGCTCGCGGAGGAGGACCGGGAAACCCCTTACGAATATTATTTCCATCTGGCCACCATCGACGGCAGCAAGGTGGTGCAGCACCAGGCGGGCACGGTTTATCTCCTAATCCACCCGGGAACCTTCGGCCCCTCCGGAATGTCATGATCAGGATATACACCTTCACCTATGCCGGAGACGCGCAGGAAGCCGTGGCCTGTGTCCGGTGCGCCAGGACGGCTCTTCCGGAGGCGGTGGTTACGGTGGTGGACGACAGCGCCGCCCCGGTGCCCCCGGAGGCCAGGAGGGCTCTTGTAGCTCATGGGGCGCGGTATCGCCGGAGTTCTTTCCCCCGCTGCGGCAACCTGCGCGGCCCGGAGTGCGTCCGGGGAATCATTGCCACGCTGGCCAAGGGGGCGGCGGATGGCGATACCGTCGTCAAGATTGACTCCGACACGGCGCTTCTGTCGGGCGGATGGGTCAGGGAGATGAAACACAACGGGCTTGCGCTGCACGCCGCCGGATACCGGGTCCCCCGGAACCCGTCCGAACGGTCCGCCTACGGAAATTGCTACGCCCTGAGCGGCCGGGCGGCCAGGATGGCCGCAGAAGCTCTGGAATGCGCCGCCATCCCCCCGCTCGCCCCGGAAGACCTCACCATCTGCCGGGCCGTCATGGACGTCTGCGGACGGGAGCGTGTCCGGCTTGACGAGCCGTGGACGCCCCTGAACCGGGCCGGGCGGTGGTCCTGGTGGAACTGGGACAGCCGGACGGCGAATCCGGAGGATTATGCCCGCAGCTATGACGTGGTGAGCGTCGGCAATCCCAGGCCTCCCCACGTTCCCAAAAGTGCCCGCCGGGAAGTCATGCTCGCCCTGTGCGACGCCCGTTTGAATCCATGAATGCTCCGGCAACCACGGATATGCCCCCCTTCAACTACCCGTTGAAACAACAACAGCCAACCAAATAAAACCAATCAGTAAAACCATGTCAGACAGAGACTTGAACATCAACATCAGAACGACCGCCGACACTTCCGGAGCCACTCAAGCCGCCGCATCCCTGGACAGGATACGGGAATCCGGCGAATCCATTTCGCAGACCTCCGGCGTGATGGACCAGATCGCGGATTCCCTTTCCCGTGTCAAAACGGTCGCTGAAGAAACCGGCGCCGCCATGAAGGACGGCATGGGGGCGGAATATGAACAAGCCCTGGAAAACGCCAATTCCAAACTTGACCAATACGCCGACGCCCTGACCGCCGCCGGCTCCCGGATGAAGGCCGCCTTCAACGACAACCCGGGATTGATCGGGGTTATTGACGAAGTCACCAACGCCGTGCTGACCTCCGAGGAATTCAGGAAGAAGCTGGAACAGGTGGATGACGTCTTTGAAGTCCTCAACAACAAAATGTCTGATTTGGACCTTGGGGCGAAATGGGGAGATGATCTTGACGAAAACCTTCAACAAATCATTGACGGCTACAACAAGGAAATGGACGCCGCCGACAAGGCCGCGGAAAAGGCGGAAGCCGCGGAGGCCCGGAAGCAGCAGGCCGCCGCCGCCACGGTGGAACGGCTGGAAGCCAACAACCGCCGCGCCTCCGCCACCTATGAGGAACTGCAGGCCGAACTGGAATCCTACATTGCCAAACTGGAAGAAGCCCGGAAGGCCGGGGACAACGTAGCCCAGGCGGACGCCCTGAAAAATATCCAGGATCTGGGACGGCGCATCAAGACGGCCGGGGATGCCGGACAACTCACTTCCACGCAGGTCAAGGGGCTGGCCGGGCAAATCACCATTGCGGCAACGCGCATCCTGGGCATGTCCAGCGCCCTCCGCGGGGCGATCCCGTTCATTCATTTATTCGGAACCACCATCAAAACGGCGATGGGGCCGTTGGGCTGGGCCATGCTGCTGATCCAGGGGCTGACCGCCGGCATTACCGCCCTGATTGACCACTTCAAGACCAAAAGCGACGAATTGGAGCGGCAGGCGGAACAGGCAACCGAAAGGATGAAAAAACGTGCCAGGGATGCTGCCGAATCTATCAAAAAGAGTTATGAAGCCATCCAGGACTATAACAAAGCCGACCGGACGCAGGAAATCAACAAAGGGTTCGAGGACTTCATCAAGGGCATTACGGCGGAATACCGTTTGCAGACCCAGGAAATTGAGCGGCAAATCCAGTTGAGAAGGGAGGAAGCCGCCCGCCAGAAGGGGATTGACACGCAGGAAGCCGAGCTTGCCCGCGTGAAGTTGGACAATGACTTTGAAGACGGCAAAATCACCAAACGTCAGCGGGACTACGGCATGATGATGATTGACCAGAATCTTGACGACAAAATACGCCGCCGGGATCTGGAAGTAGCGCAGAAGGAATTCATGGACTACGGAAAGCAGTTGGATACGGCCGTTCAAAACCGTGACCGTTTGCAAGATAAGGACTTCGATATGAAGTTCATTCAGGGGCAGATGCCCTCCCTTCAGGAGGTTGAAAGACTGTTCCAGCAACAGTTCAAAGCCCAGGAACGGATTGATGCGAGTAACAGGAAGCTTCCAGAGACAGAGAAGAGAATAGCTGATCTCGAAAAGGTTGTAAATACTGCACTGAGTAAAGGAGTTGAACCGGGGGAAGCGTACAATGAGCTACTCCGCCAGAAGGAGAAAAAGGAACGTCTTCTATCTGCCCGTGATGCAGCCCAAAACGAGGGAAATGCCGCCACTGTCAGAATAGATGAACTCCGGGACTTGTTCCGCCAATCCGGCGTGAACTTTGAACCCTCCTATCAGAAAGGAACAGATGTAACCAGCCGAACCGGAGAATATCAAAAAGCCCTGGAAGACCAGAACAGCAAGGCAAAAGAACTTGCGGACAAACTTGCCGATGCCAGAGAAGAAGCCGGGAGGATAGGGGATATTATGGGGGCCTATGAACGCAACATTGTTGATCAGGAGCGGAGCATCAGGACGCAAGACCGGCTCAATTCCGCCAATATTGACCTGTTCAACAAACGGGCTGACAAAAAGGAAGCCCAGGAAGCCAAGAAGGCCCAGGAAAAGCTTGAAAAAGAGCGGGACCGGGAACTGAAGAAGCTTCAGCGGGAACAGCAGAAAGATACTAAAGAGGCGTTTAAAACTTTTGTACAGGGATTGCTCATGAAAACGGGCGAAAGTTCTAGCCCCCAGCAGTCAGACCTGGCCAACAAGGCACTTGATGCCATACGTAAAAATATTGAAGCCGCAGCCGCGGATGGAAACATTGATGAAGCTGAGATGAGGGAATTAGGCAAGCTCTACGTTGCCAAGCTTCAGGAATTAGGACTGGCAACAAAACGTGCCATCAATGGATTGAAAGAGGAATTAACCCAGGGGTTGAGAGGAATCAATGCTCAAATTGACGCAATAGGTAAATGGGCCAATACTACCCAAAGGCAGAAACGCCCCGGGGGAATTGTTAATCTTCCTTACCGTAAAAGATGATGAACAAGCCCCTGGCACCCGCGCCCCTGACCTCAGGGGCACACTCCCCCCCCAGCGCAGCGGACAATGCAATCACTCTCACAGTAGATGATGCTACCTTTGACGCTTGGAATAATGCCGGTGCTCCCTAATCCTTCGCCCAAAAGAAAACGCCCCGCAACGTTTTGCTCGTCCGGGGCGTTTCTGTGTTCAGTGGATTCAGGAGAAACGGTTATTGCTTATCCGTGGAGTTTCCGGAGTTATATACTCTCTTGGCTATGACGGAAAGCAAGTCAACGGTGCAGGAAAGTAATTTAATGACTTTGGCACACCAGAAGCACCCAAGGCAGGAGAAGGCTCCGGAAAGTAGGTAAATAATACCAATAGCGGCATATCCTGGCCCCGTGTTGCATAAAGCTAGTATCACCCCAGCGAGTAGAGCAAGAATACCCATGATCTGGAATAATCCCTCAACAGTTGGTATAAGCTCTACGTCTGTTGATGTTGCTTCCGTTCGCTCTTGTTTTTTTTGCAAACTGTTTTTTTCAGATTTCTCTTTCCACTTCTGTTCTAAAACCGTTCCGAACTGCACCCACTCTTGACCGCCAGCAATGCAAACAAGGCTTTTTTGTGTTATCTTGCCTTCGGCGTAGAAAGTTTCTAGTGATGCAAAGGAATACGGCCCTTCCGTCTGTCCTTCCTCCGTTGCAATGTAATACTGTTCCATTGCTTTTTATCATTTCCAGATAGTATTTTTCTGCAAGTCCAAAATAGACAAGGCTGATTTTTTCTGGCACTCTTCCTTCTGGAAAGAATTACCGAGAACACGAGCAAGAAGCTGTGACGCACTGCAAGTTGTCCGTAGGTTGTCCGTATAAGGGGTTAAATAGGGTCAAATACGGATAAGTGCGGACAATTATGAAAGGGGGGAGGATTAAATAACCCATTGAAAATGCTAGAAAAGTTAAAATAAGTTTAACGTCCGTAAGTGCCTTCTAAGCAGTGGGTCACTGGTTCGAATCCAGTTGGACGTGCCATTTTTTAACCCCGTATTCTTTTTAAGAATACGGGGTTTTTCATGCGATAAGAGCTTTTTCACCAAAAGCCGGCTTTCTTAAAAATGGAGAGGCAAGGTAAGTATGGTTAACTCTGGTGTACAGGCTGCATAGAAGCACTATTACGCATGGTTCGGACTGTTTTTCCAATCAATAGTGATTGATTTTTGAAACTGGAGGGATGATGTAATGTGGCTGAAGATTTTTTCTCTGTGTTGAGAGATAGGATAGTCTGTGGCCGTCGTGATAAAAGGAACAAAAAAATGAAAGGGTTCCGTGAAAGATTAAGAAGAATGGCCCGGAAGGCCAGGCTGGCGGAGAACCTGCGATGTTTTAGAAAAATACCGGCATGGGTATGCAAACAGTGCATTTTCAGAAATGCTCCCGTGGAAAAGAAAATTTGAACTTTTGAATAATTCTTATTTTATCCGGCGGTGGCGAATCTCTCCGGTATTGGTAATACGGGAGTATGGAGACGTCTTTGAATATTCATCCTGAGTGAGTACATTAACGCATAACTCCAGGATTTTATGCATGCCGTACATAGGAAGATCTATGTCCGGATGTAGTTTCTGGAATTTGTGAACAATTTCCATTTCCGTTTCCGGAAAATTCACGGGAATGGTATTGGGAAGCTGAACTTTCCACGACTCGCCTTCACTCATCAGCTTATCGATAAAGAGATATTGGGTGACAGGAATGTTACCGCGTGCAGTAAACCAGGTATGTACGGTGCGGACGGAAACGCGGCATTGTTCCGCAAGCCATCGGCGTGTTTTGCCGTGAGCCCGGAGCCATTCCTTGATTCTGAGTTTTTTCGGGTCACATTCTTCCGTATTGGAAGGTGGATTCAGATCTGAATCGGAAACCAGGCCTGGAATGATGCGGGAAAGCGCTTTTTTGGTATTGGCCGATATTTTACGAACGCTCATCTGTGCGTAAAAAGTTTGCGGCCGGATGCCTATCTCCTCCGCCAATTGATAGGACTTGCGGTTTTGGCTTTGTAGCCACTCCTTCACCAAAATGCGTATATCGTCGTCAGACATGAATTTGTGCAGATTTGTAATGAAAGAAAAGATAGGGAAGAGGCGGTAACAACACTATTTTCTCTTTCTCTGGAATCGATCCGGAATATCGGATCCTCTTTTCAGCTTCTGCTTTTGATGCTGGAAAGAGCATCCAGTGCTTCACTCGCCCATTCCGGAACGGTCAGGCCATGGCGTTCAGCTTCATTCCTGAACTTTTCATACTTTTGAGGAGTAACGGGAACGTGGATGCTGTTCGGATTTTTTGTTTGAGCCAGGCGTGCCTGTTTGGCGTACTCTTCCTTCATGATTCTGATGATAAGGCGTTGTCTGGCACGGGGAATTGGAACAGTGGAAAGCCATTTATCGACCTGACTTTTGCTGACGCCGCAAAGGTCGGCAAATTCGTCCCGGGTCATTTTCGTAAGAGCGAGAAACTTTCTGATACTGGACTTCATTTCATCCATGAGCGCATTTTTCGCATTCAGAAAAATCTGGCAAGCCATTTCTGGCATATTTTCTATTTTAGAAAATAATATTGTCTTTGTGCATCCAAAAAGGTAAATCATTTTTCCTAAATCCAATGAAACTCAAAAAAGTGTGGATGCTGAGCGTGTTTGTTTTCTTATTCCATATGAAAAACTCCATGATTAATATCTTTTCTTTTTGGGATTATTTTGTATTCTATTCTGGTGGAAAGAACACGATAACGGCTCTTCTATCTTTCCTTTTCTTTTTCTATTGGCTTGACGCAGAAGGTTACGATAGTACCGTGTTACCATGTTAAATTCCTCTCTGTTGGTTTTAGGGTGTTCCATGATCTTTGCGGTGTCTGCCGGAATGCCATTGCACGCAGCTTCTTCTGAGAAAAAGGAAAACAAAACGGTTGCTTCGGAGGATGCCCTTCCATCACTTGCTCTGGATGGTTTGCCGGATGTATGGATACAGGGAACTCCGGTAAAGGAATGGGAAAAGGACAAAGTGTACATTTTTGAATTTTGGGCTACCTGGTGTGGCCCGTGCCTGGCTGCTATGCCCCATATGGAACAATTGCATCAGGCATTTAAGAATAACCCTCATATGCAGGTTATCGGAGTTAACGTCATGGACAGGAAATCTCCGGAATCTCTGAAAGAATTTTTAAGAAACCGTCCATCGCCCCTTACTTATGCCATGGCCGTGGATGTGGATGGGAAAAAAACCAGGGATAAATGGCTGTCTCCAATGGGGGTTAACGGCATCCCCCATGCTTTTGCCGTTAAAAACGGCAAGCTTATTTGGAGAGGGCATCCTGGAAAACTTTCTGAAGAAATGATGCGGGCCATGTTGAAGCCTGATTTTTCTGCAGCATCTCTTCCGGGGGATAATCCCGGCGCAAACGCCCGTGCATGGAAGCTCTACCGCCAGGTTTCTGAGAGAACGGGAGAGCTTGCCCGGAAGGGAGGAAAGGGGGAAGCGCAGGCCTTTTTAAGGCAAATTCAGGATTCAGGACAGTTTCAGCAGGATCAGATCGTTCAACTGAAAATGGTTCCATTCAGAGTCTTGGCGGAATTGGAAAAATTCCAGGAAGCACAGGCCGTACTGGATGACCTGTGCAAAGAGTATCCGGACAATTACCGTGTACAGATTGATGTGGCGGGAACGCTTCTAAATGGAAAATCCGTGCCTGCCGGAAAAATGGATGCCGCCCTGGTGGAAAGATGTCTGAACCGTTGTATTGAAATCTCCAGAAGGAATAACAAGGAAGCTTCCTTGCCATGGAAACTGATGGCGGAACTTAGGGAACGGCAGGGAAACATGGAAGAAGCGTTGCAGGATATGGAAAAGGCGCTTTCCTTAACGTCCATCAGCAAAACCTGGACGAAGTTGCAGCAGCTTTCAGGTAATAAGGAATCCTTTCAGAATCTTGTAAATCAGGCTGTTGCTGAAATAAAACCGAAACCTCCGAGGAAGATGCAGGAAATGGGAGTAGTGCAGGAAGACAAACAGTACACTCCCCTGTTCAGCAAATTAAAATGGTTCAATCATCCCGGTCTAACAGGACTTCCTGTCGGCAAAACCGTATTCATCAGCTTCTGGAGAGGCCACAATAATATACTTGGAGAAACAGCTCCTGGAAGAGCTCTTGATGCCGTTCTTAAAAAACACGGGCTTTTAGACCATCCGGGAGTAAAAGCCGTGGTATTGGGGCTCAATCCGTCGGCGAAAAAACAGATGCGGGACTATTTATCCGGGCCGGAAGGATGGACTCCTTATCCTGTCGGTATTCCATCGGATCGTTCGGTCATTGAATTTTGTGATTTGCTCAAACTTGACTCATTTCCCGCCGCGGTCGTCGTTCGTGACGGAACATTGCTGTGGGCTGGAGAAATTAAGAAGATGCCCGAATGGGTGGCGGAAACTGCCAGATTGGACTCTTTTGACAAAAACAGGTTTGCGGGAGAAGATGCGAAACGGAAGGCCCGCCAGCAGGCCATGTATGCTGTCATAAAAAAATCCTTTGAATTGAGGCGGGAAAAGAAATTTGATGAATACCAGAAGTTGATTGAGGAAAATGCAGGGCAGTTTTCCGATAACGGATGGTTTGCGTCTACTGTGGCGGAAGTGCGGGCGGAAAAGGCTTGGAAGGAGAAAAATTATCGGAAAATGGTTGATATCTTTGACCACGTCTTGGAGCGTTTCCCCCGGGAAGATTCGCTTGCTTCCTATATCCTGAAAATCCTTAACGGCTCGGAGGAAATGCGTAAATACAGCTATAAGGCGGCTCGGCGCGCTCTCCAGATTATGAGGGATTCTAATACGAGGGATGATGGCGGATACAATGCCGCCTGCTATGAAGTGATGATGAATATGGCAATGGAGAAAAAAGATTATGCCCAGGCAAGGAAGGATGCAGTAAACGCCCTCCGGGAACTGCCTCTGGTTCATCAATACGCAGTCATGAAGAAAAAGAGTGGAGGAGGCAAAAAGTAGAGAGAAACTTAGGACTTCTGAAACGTTTAGGCCTCTTTCGTGGTGAAAGAGGCTTTTTTATTAGAAAAAAATAAAAATGTAATACGTTGATAATCAGATATGTTTTGATTTTGATCTCAATAAATCGCAAAAAAGAGGACGAAAAAAATTGACAAAAAGGTGTGGTATGATAGATTTCTCGGCACGCCAACAC